>Ga0302271_10000082_pt1 | contig 76347 bp, 37 predicted proteins | sample III_Bog_N1_1_FD_198767 | JGI IMG/M metagenome (GOLD analysis project Ga0302271, IMG submission 198767) | Peat permafrost microbial communities from Stordalen Mire near Abisko, Sweden - III_Bog_N1_1 | ecosystem: Environmental > Terrestrial > Soil > Wetlands > Peat | place: Sweden: Abisko...
ATCTTCTTGATCTTAACAAAGTTGAAAATTAAAAAAAGAAAACTTGCATGGAAACCTTTATTAATTCGGTCAAAGAAGAATAATACAAAGTAGAAACTACAATAACTGGGGAAGAACTCAGATCTTCTAAGAGAAATGCCTATTTCAAAGCACTTAATTTTATTTTTTCAACAATTTGAAGAAAATCTTCTCAAATCTAAAGCTACTGCTTTTAACGGGTGGTGAAAAAAATTTGTCTCTCAAAAAAAATCAATGCTAATAATTCCATTGAATTCCAACAAACAAGCAAACAATCATTAAATTTATATATGCTGTTTCTTTCTGTAAAACTAACTTTACGATAGTTTAAATAATTTTTAGAGCAAATTAACTCAACTCTACAAGGAATTTAATAATTGAAATTAACTAAAGATAAAATCAACTTGATTAATACTCGAAATGTTCTCTTGAGTTGTATCTATTTCTGTTATTAGCTCGCTGTAATTTTATTCAATAACTCATTAGATCTTAATCATCAAAAATACTTGTCATTCCTAAGCTTTTTATGAGTAGATAATTAAGCCTAACACAATAAGAAATCTGAGAAAGTTGACTATTTTTTTCTGAATAATAAAATAATGCAAAAGAAAAAATGTAAATATACTGTGTTTTACACAAATAAATACAAATTAATTAGTTTGATTTGTTTTCATGGTCTTGGCACTATTGTTTGCTCAATGAGACAAAATGCCCAAATCATTTGGAAGAGAAAAAAAGAAGCGCGATTTAATTATTGATTATTATTCTTAGAGATGTTTGAAAAATAATAAAATTAGCTAGTTTTACCTTGAATTTGAAATGTGAGGAGAAATCAAAGGTAGATAAATCTGTATGGCTGGTTTGATTTAATACGCTGCCAGCTTAAATCTAAATGATAAATTGAAGTGATTCTTTAAAGCATCATTTTCCTCTATTATTCATCTTAACTTGGTAGCTCTAGTTATTGCTGGAGTATTTTAGGGAGAAGGATGTTTGCAGCTTGATGTTGGACTCACAGACATGAGTTATCGCTGTCTATACATGATAAATTAATTTTCTTGCTAAGCAAGATGATATTCTGAAGATCTGTAAGAATTAGCTCTGGTATCTTCTACCTCTACTAAAATAGAGAGTGGAACTCTTGAATTAGAGGAAGGACTAAATTAACTGTTACTCTAAGAGTTAATATTATTAAAATTATTGTGATAAGAGTTTATGGAATTATTTATATATTAGTTATTGTTGCTAATGTTCCTGATGCCACGACTAGGTGATTGGAGATTAGTATAATGATTATTATTAAAGTTTTCTTTGTTCTCTTCATATTGTGAGTCATCTTAGTCATCATGGAAGAAAGAGTTTCTTAAAGACATATCAGAGGAGAAGTAGTTCAGCTACGAAATCATTGACTGCTGATACCTTTTACTTCTCACTTGCTAAGTTTGTTCGAATTATGATTTATTTTGGAATTTCCTTCTCTCCTTCTTTTATTTCAATATTCCACTCACTTCATCTATTTCATTTAAGCTATTTCATTCATAAAAGAGACTCAAATGAGGCCATACAATTCAAATAATATTCCCTAACATATTTTTTTAAACCAAGTCTATTTCAAACTATTTTTACCTATTTTCAAGTGTATTCTCGCGTAATTGCATATTTATTTAGATTTTCTTTTTAAATAATCAATAGTAGTCAATCTTCAAATTAATACAAGCAATTAATTTTCGTCTAATAATTATTTTTAGGATTATTTTTTAAAGAAGTTGTTGCAAAGATTAAAGAGCATTATCAAATATGATAAAGACATATTAACTTACAACAAAAATATCATTTCTTTCCTTTTTTCCCTTTCGAGTTGCCTTTTTTTCCTTTTCCTTTGGTTTTTGTGTTTTTGGTCTTTTTGGAAATTCCTTTCTTTTGCTTTGAAGGGAGATTGGTTTTTGAATGTCTAGGCTTTTTGTCTGTTTTTGGCGTTTCTTATTTGGAGATCTACTTCTTATTGCCTTTTTGGTCTTTAGTTTTTCCAAATTTTTTTCTGTCATCAAAGTCATCTTCTTATCCAGCTTTTTCAAGAATTGTTCCAAAATCATCAATATCATCTTCTTCATAATCGCTTTCTCCCATTCCCATATTCTCTTCATCCATGGCTAAATCGTCTTCTAGTTCCTCCATATCTCCTAATGTATTATTATTCAATTAATAATAAAATAAAATAATGAAACTTTAGTGAAATTACCTAAATCTTCATCATCAAATTCTTCTTCGTCTTCTTGCTATTCTTCATCACTATTGTCTCCAAGTTCATTTTCACTTTCATTTTACAATTCAAAATCTTATGCTTCATCACTTTCTTCTTAGTTTTCATTAAAACTTTCATTTTCTTCTAAATCTTCATCATTGTTGCCTTAAGATTCTAGAGAGATAGACAAATCTTCATCATCGTCATCTTCATAGAAATCCTTATCGAGCTGTTATTGAGCAAGTTTATCTGTAAACTCATCAATTTCATGTTCATCTCCTTCAAAATCGATGTCTTCATCATTCTTAGTCTTTTTTTCTTTCTTCTCAAGTCCTTCTCTCTTCTTATGCTTTTATTGGAAGAAACGAAGGAAGAATTTCTCTTCCTCTCTCACAGTTCGTTAATCCATCTTCATCACCTATTAAAGAAAAAAAAATAATTAGTTAATATATTAATGGTGGTTAACTTTCGAATTTTACATCATCGACTTGGAGAGCTGCTTCAAGTCTTGACATTCTAACTTTACCCTTTGCACGAAGACTCTTCATACCAACAGAATCTTTCTTTTTGGCATTCTTAAACGAGAATCTGTCTAAAAAGTTTGCTACAGTGAAGTCCATTAATGGATTTCCTTTGTAGTCAACATTGGGTTTTTACTGAGTAAGAAGAGTATCAGTAAATTTTTTAATTGTAGGATGGTTGTGTTTCAACAAAATACATAATTCCCATAGACATGACTCACCACATCCACTGTAGCGAGGTTCCCTCTTAAATGCATCATAACCTAAGTAGTCCTTTTAAGTCTTCGCAAATGAACAGCTTTCATCAGCTTTTGGAATGATCTCTTGTGTTGGATTTGGTTTAGAAGGTTAAGGTTCTTCATCTGAATCTTCTGCATCCTTGAATTGTTCTTCTTAATCATCAAAAAACCTTTCACTTTACTAAATCATAGTCTTGAGTCCTGGTTGAGCGGTTAACATTTTTCCAAGGAAGATCAGTGAAGTGATAATAAAGGGAGGCTCACAGTGAATTGCATGCTATTTTAAATAATATTATTATTAAAAAATTAAATAAAATAAATAATTTATACCTGAAGCAATCTCTTGATAAAGCTTTTAACTCTGACGAGTTCAGCATCTGCCTTCAATGAAAAATAAAGAAGATCAAAGAAGAGCTCAGTTTAGGAAGAATGAGAGACATCAGGATCAACTAGAATTTCGTATAACACTCTGTAGTATCTATCAGTCAATTGGTTTTCTGTATTTTCGACTTAAAAAATGAAGAGAAGGGTCTAAATCCTTATTTTGATGCTCTTCGTTTAGTGAATCAATTTGAACAATTCCTCAATCTTTTCGCTGAAGAATTCTTTGAATTGTTCGAACTATTTAAATTATCAATAAGCAAAGGAAAACCTTAAGAAATAATATATTTACATTTTTTTTGGTATGAGGGAATATCTTATTGATACCACGAAGGATCTAGCTTAATATTTTGGAAGCTAAAAGATCTTCTTCTTTAGAGTCAATCATTTTCTTGAAGAGGATAAAGAGTAACTTAATTACCTCTTTCAGCACTTCGCTTCCCTTCAAAACAAGCAATCAATCAGTCTATCAAAAATAAAAGAGCATTTTCAATCTTACTGCTGTTGAGAAATTGATGGTGTTCAAAAAATTGATGGCATAGAATTGGCTTGAGAGCTTGATGTTTGGTCTGAAAATAAATCTTTCAATCTCCTTCACTAAAGGGAGCACAAGGTCGCTTTTTTTCTTTAAAAACACATCAAAGTTCAACTCCAACTAAAGAATATCCTTACATAGAGGATCTTTCCTAAATGCTGGTTTAACATTGTGACTACTTTTTTATCTTAATCTCCTAGTTTGTTCAACAGAGCAGCGAGAATGATCTAATTTCCAATTTAATATGTGAGACAATGTATTTTCTAAATAAGTTAATTTACTTCTTGGCACTCATTTCTTTTCTAAACAATTTCAATGAGAAGATCGAGCATTGCTTTTCTGAAGAAAAACAGATTATCGTTGAGTTGATCAACTAGACTGTTAACATATCTATAGAACAGTTCTTTCAGTTTATGCTGAAAAAATACTTCTATCAACTCTTTGTCACTAAGCTGTTGCTTTCCCTTGGTACTCTACATGAATGTTTTCAATTCTTCCTTGGGCATAACTGATTCCAAGAATATGCTCTTGAGTGCACTGTAACATTAAATTACATCTTTTTTGCTTTTCGAATTTGCCTTTTAAAAATAAATATTTAGATAACAACTTCCCTTTGATTTGTTCTTACGAAACGCATCATGTTCTCGATAGCTTGCAATGTAGCTTTCGGGTTATCTCTAATATAAATAGACAGAGCTGAAATTTTATCCTTCAGGGTACCTTCTGTCATTATTTTCTTCATCCATGCTTCGTCAGCCTTTGCTAGTTTGTATTTCTACAACTCTTTTTGAACCTTTAGAAATGAATACAATTATTTCAAGTGGTTTCAAAGATCAATATTTACAAATTCCTGATATAAGCGAGATGCTCTCTCGAAAAGAGGCTCATTGCTATCTTTCAATGCCTATTTCCAATTTTCTCCAACTTATAGAGTTTCTTCAATTTACTTATTGGGCTACTTTTCGATAGTTTTATTCATATTATTCTGTTTTGGTTTTCCCTCATTTTTAGAGCTTATCTGGGTAACACTCCCTTTATTGGCTTTAGCAAACTTTGCCATTTTGGTCTCCACTTTCCAAGATTTACCTTTATATTTGTATTGTCTTAATTTATCTTAATTTGATTGAGTGAGCAAATAATCAAATGAAATTAACAACTTAATAATTTTAACTTCTTGATATATCTTAATAATATTTAGAAATACTCCACACAAAGCAATTCATACAATATTTCTACTAGAATACAATATTAAGGCAAGTAAACCAATTCTTTTAATAACAGTTAGCTTTATTACTTCTTCTATCACTCATTTTTTCCAAACTCAGAGTATTTTCCAAGATCAACTACAACAGGGAGCGAAAAACAGTATGGTTTATCACTTTCGAACTCTACTTCCAATTTGATTTCAAAAACGAACTAATAACAAAAGAATGTTAAGAAGAACACTCGCAAAAAAGAAAAATAAATACCTTGATCTCGTCAAAGAAATCTTCAGGCTTTAAAATAAATTCAAATTCTTGCTGGGTCGTAGCTGAAGGAGAAGCGCTGCTAGAAGCTATCAGATCTACAGCCTTAAATGATACTTTATCTCTTCTCAAAATGAGTACTTTTGTAGCTTGATGTTATTTCTCAGTTTCTTAGGATACATTTTCAAGCTCTACATTCATCGAATAATGCTCACTTTCATTTTGCATTACTATTATTACAGATATCTCTTGACTGCTTTTATTCGCAGCAATCTTTCTTATCAGAATAGTCGGCGAGTACTCACTAATAATGAATAAACATAGTGATTTTAGTTAAATTAATAAAATAAGAAATTAGTTCTTACTAAAGGAAGAAGCCTATCTTAAATTCTGTTGTATGTGTTTAGCTTGATTCAGGTTTTACGACTAGCTTTTTGCATTTCTGGCATGCTCTTATCTTGCTTGCTCTGAGCAAGAGTGGGATAGGGCTCATCTCAGATTTATGATTCGGTTAAAGAAGAGGGTATTTGAGACAATCTTCGCTATTTGTAACTAGCAAACACAAGAATATAAAAAATAATAATATTGAGTAGATTTGTACTTAGTTCATGATTTTTGAGATTTTCAAAAGCTGCCAATTCTTCTTCCAAAGGTAAAAATTCTTCTTCATAAAGACTCTGATGTCTTTACCCCTTTTCACTCATGAGTTTAAATGTAGGCAAATTGGGATCTTCGAGCTTGTAAGTATTTTTCTCTAGCTATTATTCCTACTAAGACACTGAGTCTTTGAACTTTTCCATTGACCAAGCCTTCATTTAAGCGCTTGAAAGAGACCCAATCATATTAGGAATCAAGAGCTTTTTGCCTATTTTAGGATTCAACCTGATTTTTTTTTCTAAAATATTTTTAGTAATGATCTAAAAAAAGATTGGTTACCTTTTTCTATTTGAAATTGTGCCTCTTTGAATTATGCTATGATTGCTTAAAACTAAAAAGATGAAAGAAGATAAAGAAGGATACAAAATAAGTATCTGTAAAAAGAAATTCCTTTATAACAATAATTCACCTGCTTTTAAGAAGGATCGGCTTTATCTTTCATTCGAGTTATGCATTTGCCTGAAAACAAAATGATTTTTCATATTCAAAACAAGAAATGATCATCTTTGATTAATTTGGTATTATATTTGAGAATCTCTGAATATTTACTTGCTAAGTCTTTAGATTTTTCTTCGACAAGCCCAATAGTTGTGGAGTTCCAAGAACAAAACTAGCAGTAGAGATAGAACTTTCTGAAAATGTCAATTATTTACATACTTTGATTCCATATCTTTTAACTTACTCATTAGAAGGATTCTTTAGCTCAGATAAAGTGTGGCGACAGAGTGGGCATTCAAAGCAATTGTTGCATTAGTAACGAATACTGACATCACTTAAATTAGTCATATGCAGGCAATTTCTGCAATAGTATGAATTCATAGACACCTGTGTGCAATATCTGCACTAGATTTATGGACATCTTCGCAAACAAAATATGATCTAAACTAATTCTTGACAATAAATGAATTGCTATTTACGAAACACAGCAATATAATTCTTCACGTTTGAACTATCTTCCACACTTGCACAAGATTTGCAAGAGTGGCTTTTATGTTTCTTAGGAATAGGAAAACATTAAATAATTGCGAATTAATAATCTAATAAAAATAAGAAATTACAATAGGGCAAAATAATAAAAACAAGCACATTTAAACATTTCTAAAATATGAGTCCTATTTGTTATGCAAACTAAAGTAAATAAATATTTCATAGATTATTAATCTAATTCTCTCCTTAATGTCATTATTTCTAAAATAATAAACCATTAAATTTCCATTTTATGCTAATTATGAAAAAATACATTATTTTATTATTTTTGCTGCTTTAATAAAAATTGCATTAATAGTTTTAACAACATTGAGTAAGAATGCAATTTTTCTTGTTATGCTCTTTATGGTGTCTTGCAAATTCCAGAGAAAAGTTAGTTTATCTGAATCCTAAAAATTTGAATCCAGAGCAGAGAGCAAAAATCAAAAAAAAAGGGTAAATAATTAATTTGAAATTGTTTAATTAAAAAAACCAAAAAAAGTAAGCTCTGCCTCAAATTCAAAAAAGTTCTGTCACAAGCGGCTATTGTTTATTCAAACATAGAAGGATGTGCGTTTGTAAAGAATCATTTTTAAGTTTTTCATCATCATCCCAATAAAAATATTTTGCTATTTTGCTTGTTAGCAATTGCAAATATTGCTTAATCCCCGAACTGTTTTTTAGTATTTACTCATATGAGGATCAGAGAATACCAATATAAAAAAAAGCGCAAGCTTATAAAAATAATTTTGTCAAAATATCTTGAAGCACTCTATTCTCATTGCTTTTGTTGTTTTAAAACAAGCAGATTATTATTATACAATATCATTTTAAATATAAACATATCAACTATTAAACAAAATCAAAATTGTATTATCAAATAACAATGAAAAATAAATAAACACAAAAAATCAAATTCATGAAATTAACAAATTAAATAAATACAAACACAATTAATTTGAAAATTAAATATTGTGGACGTATCTTTGTTTCTAAAAAACATGTTCGTTGTTTTTCATTCAAATTATTGTCAATGTATTAAGGTAACATCTTAACATAAATTATCATTTAATTCAAATAAAATAATACTCTTATTATTTTAAGAATGAACTGTTTAAGAAATAATTTTACTTTTATTTAAAATAGTTTTAAAAACAACTTAATAACAATTATTTTCTTAAAAGGAATTCATAATTAAATGAATAGATATTAAATCTGTGTCAGGGTTTCCCGTTTCAATTAAATCCCCCAATATCATCAAATTAAATATTTCCTCTTTCAAAATAGCAAAAAACATACAAAAAGAAGTAGTATTAATAGTAGAGCTAAAATGAACCCTAGATTTAATTGTTATTAATTTGATCCATTTGTAACTTTTATCATAAAGTCGAAGCTAAAATTGACTAATAATTAATTTCAATTTTAATATCAAGTGTCTGCAAGAAAACTATCAATTAACTAATGAGGATTATCACAGGTGACAACACAGGTTTAACAAAAGTAGTGAATGTTGAAAAAAGCAAAGTGATTTCGACTTTTGGAGAGTAAGAAAAGGACAATGAGCAGGACTTTTTGTCATTTTTTGGAACGGAAACACTTATTTTGAGCGGAAATAAAAAAGGAGAGCTACAGTTGAATGAGATCAATGACGAAGGAGAGTTTTAGAGGCTTATAGCAATGGTAGACAATTAAAAAGATCTAGCTGGACTCAACACTATTGATTCCAATAAAGTAGTATTGACTTATAGAAACAACACAACAGAATTAGCTTCTTTTGATGCAGAAAAAGAAGAATTTCTTGAGTTTCAAGAGCTTTACAAATCTACTCAAAAAGGAATAGTCTAGACCACAACACTTAATCAGTAGGATAAAAGACAACTTTTAGTACTCTCGAAAGATGTCAACCCTCAAATATATGATATCGAAACAGGCCAGCAAGTATGGAAAGCTAGAAATGTCAAAAACGATTGGCTTGATCTCTAAGTGCCCATTTTTGATGTTTCAGGCTCATTTCTTCCTAATTCATAGACTATTTGCACTGCTAATGCTTTCAAAAAGGTAAATATTTCAGAGCATTGTATTGATATCATAGCTATTAACTTTTTTAGATGAGGCTGTATGATTTGAGAGCCAACAACAGCCAGCCAGTTAAAGACATTGAACTTGATTTAAAATTCGATAAGACTGCCTTTAAACAAATGGAACTTTCAAGTTGTGGTAGTTTTGCATATGTAACAACTGCAAATGGCAACCTCTTTAAACTAGACATTAGCAAAGGTAATGTTAATTCATCCTCAAATATGAGTTTAACACATGTTTATTTTTAGATTTTAGGATGATGTTCAACTTCAAAGGTTCGACTGGATCTATTAAAGACATAAAAGTTCATCCGACTCTTCCTTATATTGCTTCTGTGTCACTAGATAGATATTTAAGGTACTGATTTTAATTGACTTTTATTCCTAATTTATTGTCTTTACATAGAGTATACAATACAGACACAAAGGAAATCATTTCAAAAACTTACTTGAAGTAAAGATTGCATAGCTTGATCTTCTGCAAAGAAGGGATTATAGAAGAACCTAACGAAGAGGAAAATAAAGAACATCAAGAAAACAAAGATGAAGATGATTTTATACCCCCTCTAATAGACGAAGAAGATGAAGAAGAACTATTGGAAAATGAGTAAGGAAATTAGAAGAAGAAACGAATGAATAAAAAAGAAATGGAAACAGGTGAAAAGCCAAATAATAGAACGAGAACAATAGAATAGATTTCGAAGCAAAGAGCCTACCAAGAGCTTGTTTCTCATAAATAAAAATTCCAGAATCTCTAGAAACACTCAATAAAACTGAGCTACTTAAAAGATAAAATGAGTAAAAAGGATCAAATATAACATAACAAAGGAGATGAAGAGTAAGTAATTCAAGAATATGAGGAAGAAGGAGAAGAATAGATTCAGAAGAAAGTTAAAAATTGACAATGAAATAATTTATTGTGTACTTTTGTAAAATATAAATTGTAAAATGGTTAATAATAGACATGAAATATTCAAATCACAAAGAAGTTTATTTAGAAGAAAATCTATTTTACTTAACTATTCGATAAGCATTTTATTTAATCTATGATTCTTTTTAAGACAACTATTTTCGCTTTGATAATAGTTGAAAACAAAAATTGTCAGTTGTAAATTTTCAATTTTTGGTAATTTTTTGAAGAGTTTCACACAATTCAAGGAAATTATCTTCTTCATCTTGATTTTACATTTCAAAAATCTATTGCCTCACCTGATTGCTAAACTATTTTGCTTCGATTATTTTCTTCTTGGCCTAAATCTCAGGTCCGATTTGTCCATTAAATTGAGTGCCTGATGGTCTCTGTTTGACTTTTAGATTAGCTGCATCAAAAAATGCATGCTAGCTTACACTGTGATTCTAAGCTGTTGTTACATTAGTACTCTCAGTGTTATGGCTATAATTTTCCATGGGAGTTTATAATGAGCTTCCTTAATTTGCTGTGGATTCTTCACCGCAGCTTGAATCTTAGCCTGCATTCCTATCGAGAGAAGGCTTTCTCAATTAAAAAATATTTACTTGTTAAGATTAAATGATGTTAGTTTCTTCTTTATTTTCTTCATTTGCATCTTCTTTTTAAATTTATTGCTGTTATCCTATTTCTTTTTCAATTTCGTCTTCATTTTTGACAGAAGAAGCTGCTGTTTTTGATCTTTAACAAGCTCCAATAAATCCACTTGAGCGAATTCCTCTACTTAATTGATTAGAATGAAGTTCAGAGGAAGGAATACTTGGTCGATGATTTCCCATCCATGTACTGATTGAACTATGAATAGAATGAGTATCGTTTCTTTAGTTGGTAATTTGCAAACAAAAAGGAGATTAAGAACTTGTAACTGAAGGTTAATTTCCTAAGGTTGGCTAAATTGATTGGGAAGAAAATTATTGCTGAGGTGAACTTCCTTAAAGAAAGGGATTTCCCTAACTGAGATGATTGGATGTCAAACGTGCTTTCTTGAGAGGTAATGCCTATTTGATTGAAATAAATTAACAATTAAGAATACAATTGATGATTTTAAATGTATTTTTTCCAATCTCTAACATTGGATGAAGGCGTCTAAAATGATTGTGAAATAATTATGTACAGGAACGTTATCTGCTTGAAGTTTAGAATTGAAGATTTTAAATCCAGTGGTACTCATTTTCAAGTGCATTTTCCTTCTAAAGAATCCAGCTTATGTAGTAGATGAAGCAGCTAGATTTGAGGGGTCACCAAGTTGTGGTGATGGTTTAGAACAAGAGCCTGAATAATTATTTAAATAAGCACCATTTGTAGATCCTGCGCTCTACTCTGAAAGAGGCTAACTACTCTTTCCAGAGATTTGCAAATTGGATGAAGAATTTCTAATGATCCCTGGAGCAAAGCGTGTTATTTTTTTATCATTTTTAAGATTTTAAGGCTGTTACTATGATTGCCCTGTTTGCTTTTCCATTTCTAGAAAATTAAACACAAAATTACACAATGTATTATTTTGTGATTAAATTTTATATTATCTCTTATCAATTGCGCATTTTGCCCAGCTATTATAAACAAAGGTCTAAATTTCTTTGTTTTATTTGAGAAAATATTGGCAAAAATAAGAAAAACAAAAATCAACCAGCTTATGATTAAAAATAGTTAGTAATAATAATTTGAAGGGTTTAGAATGACCTTTCAAATACAAATTAAAAGAATTCATAAATAATGAGAAGAATATGTTTTTAACTCAAATTTAAAACTTGAATTACTTTATCGAGAGTTACGACTGTAACAAATTTAATTAAACAAGATATTTATTGAAGAATAAAACACACAAACAGGAATACAATATTTATTTAAGGATTTTGATCATTAATTAGATTAACTGAATGTTGTACTGATAATAAATTAATGGGAATAAATACTTGCACAAATGTGAATGTAAAGCACATGTTTTCATATTATTGCAAATAAACAATTAATTGTTTTGACGTAATATTATCTGAAAAGTAAGAGTAAGTAATGGAGCAAGATCATAATATAAAGATTCAAATGTAATTGTCACTAAGAATCGTATTGATTGCATTTAAAATTGATCAGACTTGATCTTTTTTGTAGACTAGCCAACTTTGTAAGATATGGTCAATAGAAGGACATTCTACTGTTTATTCATCTTCAAATTCATACATGCTCGAGTAGTTATCTTCCAGAACGTGCTTAAAGGCTTCACTGATTCTGATACGTCCTGTCGTGCTATTACTCTCCATTTTATTTGCTATCACAACATCTTTTCCATATACATCATATCTCACAATATCCGTTCCGATTACGCCCCCAATAATATCTCCCTTTAAAACAAATAAAAATTCAAACTTGGTAAAATTAATATTTCTTCAAATTACAATGTGAAGTCCTATTCTCATGTTAAGTCCATCGAAATTGATTTCCTTCTTGACTTATTAGATTATTTTCACCATACTAAATGCCATTTCTATTGTATTATAAGCTTCCGTAACGTAGTTTCTCATTTGAGTGTCTTTGAAACCTAAAACCATGTAGCAATCTCCTATCGTGTATACTAAGAAAATTCAAATAATTTTATAGAATAGAAAATAGAAGTGAATAAACTTACACTTAAAGACTTAGTGCTTTGTGCATGAAAGATCGAATTTGATGAATAAATTATAAAGCATTTTAACAACTTCACTTGGAGAAACTGAATTCGAATAAGCTGTAAAACCAGCAATATCAGCAACAAGAATAGGCACTTTATTAAGCCTATGGGTGAGTTCACTTCTCTTCGTAGTGTCTTTGAAGAATTTATCAAGTATCTAAAAAAAATAAAGTTGTTCAAGGCAGTTGCTAGAAATTAAATTAGTACGTGCGGAGGAAGAAGGTAAACAAGGAGTTTAAGCTACTTTTTGTTTTATTCAATAGCAAGAGAAGATTTGTTGTAAAATGAAATTTCTGTCTTCAAAAAGAAGTATCTCTAGGAAAGTACAAGAAATACAGGAGTTAGGAGCAAGTAGAGATATTAGAAATTAAAGTGGTAGTATGGGACAAGCACCCACATAACGAAAACAAGAATCCAAGAGGCAGAGAAAAATAGCTATTGATAAAAGTGAAGACAGTAGGCTTAGTTTAGAAAAAAAAGATTGCAAGAGAATCTCATAATGCTAAAATGAATGAGAGTTGATTCTGATGTCTAGAGAGAAGCATCTCCTACTTAGGCAACAAGGGAGACATTCAAAATAACCAAGAAAACTAGTTTGATCTGTTTGTTGTGAATAAGTTGATGGTGAAGCAGCAAAAAAACAGCGAAACTGAGCTAGCTGCCAAAATCAAGTCCGAACCAAAGAATGTTTTGAGAAGATATACTTGTCTAAGTGAAAAGCTTGAGTATTGTATAAATAAAGTTAAGAAAGATTGTGGTGAGAACCTATGCTTTGAAAGGCTTCCAATATGTTGACATTAATTGCTCTTCAAACTCTTACTGCATGTGCAGATCTCCTTTAAACTGAAAAAAACGGTTGACCACTAATCCAATAGAAGATTATTAAGAAGATGATGCGAAAACTAATGATGCATTTAAGTCTTAAACTATCTCATCGTCATCATCTCTATCAATTTCTTCTTGTTCTCTAGAAGCTATTTTTCCTTAATATTGCTATTTTTCTGGTTAGACCATGTGATCTTACAACTATATTTCAGTATTTTCCTGAATTGGAATAGACGTTCCTTGGTTTTTTGAATTTGATTTCTTGAAATCTAAACAAAAAAATAAATGATTAATGGCTATTTATCCGAAACAAAAGACACAAATAAGGTTTAGGATGTTCCTTAATTGTCTCAAATAAAAATAAGAATATTATTTTTTAACAACTTAAGAAAATTAAGTTTACAAGTTTTGAAAGGAGTGTCTGCTGAAGTAAAAATGACAGTTTTTGGCACAAAATTTTTACCATTTTCGTCTGATTTTTTTAATCCATTAAAATCTTTTTAAAATTCAGTGTTATGGTACTTAAACATGCTATCATCTAAGGAAGCATCTTTTGGGATAGGGCTCACAACTGTAGGTGATGCAAGATTTTTGCTAATTTCGCTTGGGTTACGTGATCTGCGATTAGGAGAGGGATCTTCATCAAGTAAATCATTGAGATAAATTGTTCCTTTCTTTTTTGAAGCGATTCGGTTATTTGCCCTTTCATTTGCTGATAAATCTAGTATCTTTTTACTTTTAGTCTGTTGCATATTCAAACTCAATGCAGAACTTGGCTCAAACTTATCTATTTAAGTAAAACAATAATTACATTATTTGAAAGTTAAAGTATCAATCATACTGGGAATTTAAAGAGAGTTTCCGAATAGTTTCTAAGATTATTGGCCAAATAGTAGTTTCTCTTGATTATTGAAGCTTTTCATCATTGTGAGCGGAGTCCTACTAATTTGCATGGGGTGTGAACTTCTAATTCCACTATGAGGTTAAAAGGCACTTTCATCCCTAAGATAGTATCATAAAAAATATTAATTTTGGATTAATGTGGCTGCTTATTACCGCAGTAAAACATAGTAGCAAGTTAAAAGCCCTTTTCCTTTTGCTTCAAAACTGTGTTGCTTGAAGCTCCAGTCAGATCGAACTCCCTTGACTCTTTCGAAAACTTTTTACGAAATACTAATTTATCCCTAGAGTTTAAAATATTAATGAGTCAAGTGTTTAATTTTCAAATGATATTATCTAATAAAAATTGTAATAATTACTTCTTTGCAGCTTGAGCAAATACGAGAGGTAGTGTTGACAGTATCTCCGATAAGTGAAAATTAAGGCTTATGCAATCCGATAACACCTGCAATGACTGGGCCACTGTTTATCCCAATTTTCAAAGCAATCCCTGAGTGTTCGTCATTTTCACCCCAAGTAATTTGACTAGCTCTTAATATCATTTAAATCGCCAAATTAACTATTCTCTCTCCGACATCATATCTCAAGATATCATTAGGAAGTCTCTTCTCGATATCTCTTAGCCCACCACAAGCCATGTATGTTTTTCCAACTATTAAATAATAATTTGAAGAATGCAAATTATTAGAATCTTCTTACCAGTCTCAATCTTTTAGATGCCTTCTTGTTTGCAAAGGATATCGAATTGTCGAAAAAGTGTATCAAGTAACTCTGTGATGTGTTCTTTCTCTTCAGAGAGTATTTTGTCAAATTGGTAGATGTCACAAAAAAGGATGAGCACATTGTCAGAAGATTTCTCAATCAAGTACTCTCCTTGGCATTAATTCACCTAAAAATAGTACAATTATTACTAAATAATTTAATTAAAGCATAATTATGTGTCTGACTTCATCTTTCACGAATTCTGGCAGTAGGAGACCTAAAATATCTGAAGATTAGCTTTTCTCTTCTTTGATCCGACGGATTGAGAGAAAATGAGTAATTTGAGTTCTTAAAAAATAATACTGATAGGAGAGACCATTCCAGCCAATGTACAGATAAAAGGCTATTAAGTTAATAAAAAAATAGACATTGTAAGCTTGCAGTGTGCTTTCATATTCAGAAGTAGGCTTTAAAAGACAGTCACTTGAAGAACAAGATTGCTTCACAAAGAACCTTTGTTATTAAATATGTGTTCGAAAAAGAAATGAAAAAACCCAACTTACCATGTAATCTAGTTGATGAATACAACAATATGGTGTACAAAGACTAATATGATAGGTAGGGGAAGGAAGTTGACTGCTAAAAAGAGGAAAATTTACTTGAATGTGAGAATCTGATTAAATATCCAGGGAAAAAGTACTTCATAAAAACTAAGTAACAGCAAAATCTAGAAAAAAGAAAAATTAGAAACATAAGACTTCTTTATATTTTGAGTAAAAATATTTACTGCAATGTTAACATAGTTGAACTTTGCTTCAAATTTTCTGGTGTAAAAGAGGAGGAAAGCTAGAAATAGGACAGTGAAAATTATGAGTAGTAAAAGAGCTTAAACTTTATCTGCAGAAGTTTGCAATTAAGCAATGTTCTCAAGTTTTTCATCGAATATGCTCGCAAAGATAATCAACAAAGCATTCAGAAGAAAAATTGTAAGGATAACTGCTCGGCTTTGATTAACACGCTTGGAAAACTAGATTTTGTTAAAGGAAGCTAATAATTTCAGAGAAATAAAGTTAAGCGAATAGTGATTATATTCCCCATGCTCTAGCTAAGTGTGATAATCATCAGGGCTTAACACTTGAAAAACAAAAAAACATTATTAAAAAGAAGAGGATAAGGTAACTTATTACTTTGCTCTATGTTGATATCCATTTTGATGTTCTTAAAAATGCGTTTAATTAAGATTTCAATGTTGTTTGCTTGAAAATATATCCTATTTTGAGCTTTTGTAAAAAATTCTTTTGAAGAAATAGCAAATCTATTATAGTAGCCAAGTAATTCGGATATCTCCTTCTCAAGATAGCTGTGATACACATAGCAAGTGTACAAGTAGTGAAGCGATTTTGAGAAAGTTAGAATGAAAGCAGAGCACAAGTAGAATTAACTCAGAGCAAGCAGTTCCTAAATGTCAAAAGCTTAAGTTTGAGAGCTTAAACTTTTGTTGCTTTCAAAGCTAAAGCCAAAATAAGCAAAATATACTATCAAGTCTATCAGAATCATTTAGAAGAGAGTCGACTGAACAAATGTTTTTAGACAAGATTGACTTTTTGTTTGTTTATGCATCTTTGGATCTGATACTTGCATCATTGCTTCTTCAGCATTATGCATTGGAGTTACAGGTCTGCTCTATATTTTCTAGATTTTAGATTTGAAGTTGGAGTCAGAGGTGTCCGTTGAGTCAGGTGAAAAATCATGTAAGTTTATTGTTACTATTAGAATCATATTGAAAAGTGAAAAAGAACGCTGCAGATCGAAGCTTTGACTAATTTAATCAACGTAAGAAGATACCAAGATAACGAGTATCCCGTCGAAGAAGGCAGGGAAAATACTGAAAAAGACAAAGCTAAAGATGGACTTGGCTCTTTTTAAGAAACTGTAATTGTAATTGTAAATGTTAGGTCCATGATTATTCGCAAGATACATGATCAATTTACTTTGAAATCTTGTTCCAAAGAGAATAAGCTTTATGCTCATCAGAAATAGATTAAAAATTACCTAATTTTTATATTTTAAGTGTTTGATTAAGGAAAAATAAACAATAATTAAGGAATCTTCTTACATAGTCTGCAGATGAGAAAAGTGCTGATGAAGAAAGGGTTTGGATATTGAGTGAGAAATTGATGACAGCAAAGAGAATAGAAGCGTAGAAGGCTTAGAAAACGATGAATGGCTTTTTTCTAGAGAGATCGAAGGATTCTCGGAGAATAAATTTTTATAACAACTCGAAATCAGGATTTTCAAATAATATGTCACCTGTATTATTGTAATGCTTGTGGAGAGACAAACTATTACTTTTGAATTTGGCTTACTTTATTTTGACTTGTTGGTTATGGCTTGTTTAGTAATTAGTACTCTTAACCTTCTCTTCTTTCTGAATTTTGTCATTTTCTAGTTGTTTTTCTTTAGCCTATTTTTATTTCCTCATTTATTACTGAAGAAAAGAGTTAGAAGAAGACATTTCAACTGAGATATCACTAAGTTGCATCATGAAACAGTCGTTGAAGCCATCTCCAACAGTCATTACCTTGCTGCGGCCGTCAATTAATTTAATCATCTCCACAAAATACCCTTTTTAAAAATATCGTTTTAAAAATGAAGAATGTTTAAAATAATAACATTACCTTTTTAAATGGCGGAAAGCTCAGATCCAATGATTCTATCTGCATTGGAAAGAAGGAAGATGAAATGCGCTTCAAGTGATGGACTTTGAGAAATAATTTTCAACTAGCTTCCACGAATTACTAAACATTTTCTTTCTAATTAAACGAAAGCTGATTTAACAAGGTTCAAATGTTGAGTTTTAGTCTTGCGTTTTGAGAGAATACGACCTGCAAATTATGTAGCATTTTCCTATTATTATTCTTCGTTGTTCATACCTCTTATACTATTTACATTTTCCTGATCTTGTGGAGATATTAATCTGTCTGACAACATTTTATTCGATTGTATTTATTCTTAAATTTGGTTGTTATGCTCATCTTCTCCAATATGTAAAATTCTTTTCTTAATCAATGCTATATATTATTTTACACTAGACTCAATATCATCATGATTATCTCCTTCTATGCGAATAAATTGAATACTATCATCAATAACTTCACTTGATTTTGCAGTTTACATCACATAATCATGTTAATCTCCGCTAAGAATAGCCATTTTAATCAGTAAATTGTCCATCATATTCACGCAATTCTCAACCCCATGATTCAAATTATTTGAGATAAATAGAACTCCTAAGTACTCTAAATCAAACTCCATTTCTTCAAATAAGTCATCAAATTATCTAGCCTAAAATTATTGAAAATTACTATCTCTCTTCAAATTTTAGATTATTTTATGCTAATTCTTACTTGGTCATCAAAGTGAGATGTCTTAATTTAATGGTATTTAATGAGAAATGCTTGAACTTCTTTAATTGTAAGTTCTCGCCTCGAATATAAAAGCACACGCTAGCCTTGGTCCATCTTTGAAGATAAGTAATCTGAGAGATGTTACTTTGGTTGTGTGGTCAGCTTCATTTTATCTACACAATAATAATGATGATATGTCAATCAATAAAGTTTTATTTTTCTTACCAAGAAGTGAGGTGTCTCCCTTGACGTAGAGATTGTAAGTTCCAAAATAATGATCTTGCACAATAGCATATGAAGAATTAGATCTTTTTTGGGATGGGTCATTCTAGACAATAATTTAAAGCTTGTTGTTTTCGTTAAGATTTGGAAGGTGAAAATAACATTTTCCTTTTAATTCCTTCTTCGTTCCAACTTAAAGATTTACATGAAGATGACGAAAAAAGCGAGAAATTGACTCATCCTCTGGTTTGAGAAATTCTATTGAATACAAATTAGAATCTGGCATCATCTTTAGCTTCCATTAGCGACAAATCATGACTGCTTTGATGAATTCGTCATATTATGGGAGATCTCTTTAAAAAATGCCTTCATTTTCGATGATTTGAAATTCATCTACTACATTATCTTATGCATCAAATTCTGAATCAAATAAATTCTTTGTGAGATCAGAACTGAATTTAAACTGATTTCCTGATTCTATTATGTTTGGAGAATTTATTTGCGATTAATATGCTTATCCATCAATTCGGTCTAATTTGTACTACGCATCTGACAGCATTACAGATTTAGTTGCTAGTTTTGGAGTAATTTGCAGTAATTCTTGAGGATTTATCATCTAAGATGTTTGTCCATTTGATATTTCTTTTAATTATGTAGGGTTATCATGTAAAAAGGAATTTATTGAAACTATTTCTCCTCCCTTAGTAATTTATGTGGTTCTTTTATTGGAAGCAAGAAATGGGGAAGAAGAGCCATGAGGGCCTGATCCATTTTCAGATGTAGGACTCAACTTAATTCTATAGGTTGCGTTGCCAATTTATTTCTTTTTTGAGAAATCAGTAGCTTCCTCTTTTTAAATGTTACTATGAGATTGTTCTTATGAGAAAAAGTTTTCCTAATCGAATCTTTTATCGTCAATAGATTATTCATTGTTTCTTAAATATCCGCTCTTTTAATAACTACGCAAAGTATCATCAAGATTTTTATCAGAATTTTGCTAATTTTCATATTTTTTTATGGTAGTCTAATTTTTTTCAGATATTTAAGAACCTTTTTTATAGCTAAGGGAAGTTCCAGATTTACCTTGAATTGCAGTTAGATCTGGTTTAATTTGATTCACGTTCAAACACATGTCCTTTCTTTAATCTGATTATCTTCTTAGTTCAGTATTTTTCAAAGAAAATATCTCCATTGATGGTCTAAAATAACCTTCATTGGCTTCTTCTTCGCTGATACTAGGATTTAGCAATTTTTTGAGACGAACTGATCCACTCTTTTTTTCGGGATCATCAGTAAAAGTATTTCCCCCTTCTCTTGCAAAATAGCTCAGTCTATGTCTTGGAGAATAGTTCAATGAACTTGATTACTCCAAACTTTTTTTGGACTCATCCTCAACTTCAGTTCTTTAGATGTTGCCAAAATCATTTCTTTGTTCATTAACTATTTTTTCTTGTCCTTCTGATTTCAATGAATCTTCTTCTTAGCGTCTAGGAGAAACAAATTCTTCCAAATTAATTTATAAACTTCCATCATTGTCTAATTCTTCTATCACATTATCAACATATTCCCTATGAATTTCTTATTTTGGAGGTTCTTTAAGCAAGGGTTCAGATTATTTGTCTGGAATACTGTTGCTTGGAGATGATTTTTTACCTTAATTAAGAATAGCATCACTTCTAGCTGAATTCTAAAAAAGATCTGGGAAAGAAAGAACTGTAGATTTAGGTTGAGATTAGCCCTTTGTAGAACTCAGGCTATGAGGATTATTTGCGAATAAATATTACATGTTTGCAGTTGAAATTTAAGGAAGAAGTTCTTCGTCAGTTTCTTAACTTGCCAAAGGTACATTCAGATTTTAATTGCTGTTGAGAAACCAAGAATATTATCTATCTGGATTAATTTAGAGTAAATTTACTCCTCCTTCATAGTGTAACTAAAAAGATTTAACACTGCTAGCTCGAAACCCCTCCGAAGCAATTTCGTCTTCGTCGTCAAGATAAGTTAAGGGTTGTGGCTTCAAAACTTTTTTATTTTTGTTTTTTTAGAAATTATTTTCATTTTCTACTAATAACTCTTATCCATGTGGTGGGTCAGCAGATTGAACATCATCTTGTGGAAAACTATGTGTGTTAAATTAATGTATTTATTAGATTTAAGATGGAATTATTTAAGGAGACTTATTTCCATTCTCTTCTTGATGTTTTTATTCAGAAGAAGATTGCTTGTTTTCTTCTGATTACTCCGGATTAAATACAAGTGAAGAAGTGAAATTTGAAAACTGCTCTCCTTATCCTTCTTTACTATTCGGAATCTAAATCGGGGCAAAAGTTGCTTCTCTACTGCCTTAATGTATCGCATTATTATAAAGAGATTATTTCATACTCAATTTTTATACAGTCGTTCTAGGCTATTGTTAGGGATCAAGTGAATCAACATGAGAGGAATTCCCAAACACACTTTCCCCAACTTCATCAATTTTATCGAACTGTATTTTAAAGTTTGGGAATCCTGCTGGGATGTCATAATAATTTTAAAATTATAATTCTTTATTCGGGTTTTCACTCACTCTGTGATTTTAATCTATTATTTAAATGTCCTTTTGGTCACCTGAGTTGTTTTTTGAAGAATCCAACTCTTCTTTAACAGCAGTATTATTTTTACCACCATTGATTCCATTATTTTTTGTCTGTTTATCTTTATATCCTCCGTTTGGGACGCTTGCAAAGGTTTCTCTTTGTTAAGAAGATTGCTAGTTTGTTCTGCTGTCTTTTGAGGTTTTAAGCTTAAGTAATTTTATGTTGGAAGAATCAAGGAATGTTTAGCCAATAATGAATCCTTCTATTTCGAAATCATTTTGTGTAAGAGTCTGTGTTTTATCAAAAAAACACCAATTTACAAAAGGAAGATTTTCTAGAGCGTCGATATTTTTGATTCTGACTGTGTTTTTAAAAGATTTTTGAATTTGTCTGGCTTAAATTAACTAAACTATGTCACACACTGAGTAAATATATAGTGGCAGTCCTCCTATTACAAACTAAATCCAGAAACTACGCATATCAATCCTTATTCTATCAGAAACTTAAGTGGAGTAGAACTCATTAGAGAGAATTACTCTCATTAATACTGCCACAAGAGTCAAGATAACAGTCAAGAAAAATGAGAATTTTTCAGTGATGGAATCTAATTAATTAACCTTCATAAAACTCTACTTTTTCCACTTCTCCATTTAGCAATCACATCCAGTTCCAACTACAGCTCCATAAATCCTTTAAATCAAGCAGTTTTATCAGCAATTATTTCTTTACTAAGTTTTTATTTATTACCATTTCGTATTGTGAAGGATTGTGTCTTTGAAGAGAATATTCTCAGAAGTTATGTTTTAACTTGTAGGATCACTCTTAAGTTTTAAACTACCCTCGTAATAATTATTTTCCCCAAAATTCAATTTATATTGCAGTTTGCCAACTAAATTTCTCCTGAAGCTCTAAAAACTATCTTTCGTTCCTTAATTCAGATTGCTACCTGAAACAAACAAAAAAACATATCCAATAAAGGAATTAACTTAATAATTGTTACTAGAAGTTAGCTTTAGAGGATATTTCATTGTTGGAACTGACTTTCCATCAAGAAAATTAGAATCGATTGAGAAATGCTTCTCATAAGAATTTAATATAACCAAATCGGCTGGTGCCCTTTCTCCAGAACCTATTTTAACAATATCACCCAGCTGGCAATTGGTTTGAATTTGCTCTTAACTTGAATAAACAATCATACCTCTAAATTGCCCTGCTAGAGAATTTTAGGAGTGACTATGCCATGGTCTTTATAATTCTAAAATAATAAAATCAACTTGCATGTAAAGCCTTTTATCAAAAATATTACAAGCTTGCTGATTTTGGTTTCATTCCATTGGGAGTCTTGGCTAGAATATTATCTAGAAATGTAAATAACTTTTCCTAGATGTATCAGCACTGCAATTAGATATGGAACTAGAATAGTAAACGAATTGTAGGTGCTAGTCTGTGGACGGTAGAATAAAAAGAGGATCACAAGCAAATGCATTAAGTAAATGCACTTCCGATAAGTTACCTTCTTTAATACATCTCTGATATGCAACTGCGGGACAAAAGATTAAAATTATCAAAAGATTTATCTATCAACGAAAAGCATAAACCATACAGAGAGACTCCATGAGATTATTTTATTTTTTGAGTTTGTTTAGCTGAGAATTGACTAGATTATTCCTCGATTAAAGTGGATCTGTCAAATTTCAAAAATGAGAAAATCTTAAACTAAGATTGCACTGTGAAGTAGCTTTACGTTTCTACAAATAAATTTCCATTTCTTTTTTTGGAGTGATCATATTTTTTAAAATTGATTACTATTCTTTCCTGCTAGATCTAGGTCTGTTTAGAATGACATTAACATCCACACTCATTTTTTTCTTCCTGGATGTTGTGCTTTCTGATCATTTTGGAAAAGAGAGTAGTTGAATCCTCATTGAGCGTTTTTTAGCTTATCTTCATTCTCGCCAAATGAGTTATTTTGCCCTAAATTAATTTATGAGAAAAAGGAAGATATCAAATTGTATCAATCACCTGATTTTTCTTTGACAATACTAAGTTTTTAATCAAAATACATGTAAGAATAATCAATACCTCTGTCTTTTTTTTCCCAAAAGAAACCAAAGGATATTTAAAAGAACTAAGATTAAAAATTTTCAGTGGAAATTGATAAAATATTATTTGTAAGCAAAGATATAGTAAATAAGCCTATAAATTTTTATTTCTGTAATCACATAATTCAAATAATTTTTTCTAAAAATATGAAATTTCCAACAACATTTTCTATTATTGATCTTCAGAATCATTCTTTGGAATGACTGACCAAGAATAGATGGTCTCTATTATATTGATAAAAAATATTACTACCTATTTTAAAAGGTCAATTAAATAGTAAAATATAAAATGATCTGAAGGTCACTTTTCGCTATCCTTCTAAAATCGAATTTAGAAATAAATAACATCTTTATCTTTCAATTATTTAGGGTGATTGATTGAGTCTAGCGCATTAAATTTTATCACGAAATATAAAACAACTAATTGAAAGTTTATTTAAAGTAAGAAAGTAAGAGGAGGAAATGTAAATAATAAAAAAGAATAATTTTACATTACAAAAAAAAAGTTGAAATACAAATATGAGTAGAAGGAAAGACCACCTATTTTATTGTTTGAAAATGTGGCAAGAGCATCAGGGGAACTGTTATATTTAAATTTCTATCTATTCCTCTTATTGAATAACTCTTGGCTGTTTAACCTCTTAAACTATTTTATTTTCACCTTCTTCTTTAGAAATCAGAGAATCCTCAGAAATGATTTTAGATATTTTTAAGTGTTTTGAGAAAAGCTGCCAATTTCCAACAGCTTTATCAAAGCCCGTTACAACTACAATTGAGATTGCAATGCAGAAGTACGCATTAGGAGCTTTGAATAAGCTATGTAGAATTCCAAAACTCTCAGAAGTAGTTATATTGCTAACGATTAAAAAAGAAAAAATGCAAATTCCGATGCTTCCATAGATAAAGAATATTGTAAATGGATAGTGTGTCTTGTGAATTGAAAGAACTGCAAGGTTCGGAATTACTACAGCAATTGTAAATACTAAAGATCCAATATCAATGTGGCTTGTCTAGTGTCCTTGATAGTGAGGGCTTTAGGCTACACTCACAATACTTTTTTATACAATAATAGAACAATTAAACAACAAATGATAAAACAGGGCTTTTGAATTACCATAAGAATGTGATGATAACTGAATGAAATGAGCCTTTAAAGAATGATTTCCAGAAGTTTGAAATCGTGAATTCAGGATTTTCTAGATGATGTCGATAAAATTTGGGCAATTATTCAAGTTTATTCGGTAGAGTTTATCTTACAGTACAGAATTCATGGGCAGGATAGATTTCGTCGAAGAGACAGAATAAGACAATAGGAAGAGAAGTAAATAGAAGATTATAAAGCTACTTAATCCATTCATCGTAGAAATAGGTGCCACACTACCCCGAGAAAAAGTTGTACCATAAATAAACAAGAAACCCAACTTGATTCTTATAAAAGTTGAAAAATATCATTTAAGTATTTTTTCTACAACATTCTTAGCCTTAATAGAGAATCAAGCGGTTCAAATGTCGAAATTCTCCAATTGAAAAGTCAGAAATCGATGCTGCTTATCTTCCCTAGAAATATGGTGATTAGACTTAACAAACTTAATAAATGAGATGTTTACCTCTTTTCCACGGATTCCAATACCAACATGGGCAGCTGTGAGCATAGAGACGTCATTAGCTCCGTCTCCTATTGCAAGGGTAACGGTTTATGGGTCAAGCTATCTAACGATATTTACAAGTTCTGCTTTTTGCTTAGGAGTGATTTTACTGGCAACTACTGACAAACTCCTAAATAGTATCCAGTGAAGTTTTTTTAATACAGAAATCTCCTTTTTATTTGACCTTCTTGGTGTCGAGCTAAAATGATTATCGATAGCATAGAGAGTATGGCCAGTCAAAAGAACACTATATTTTTCTTTCTTTTAACTTTTTTCATAAAAATTATCAATTGTTTTTTGCAAATTGTCATCAAATGTTTCTTAATCAAGTATCAGCATTTGATTATCTTCTGAAATGAGGTCACATTGTCTTGCAATATTCAAAGCAGTTTCTTTTTTATCTCCTGTGATCATCCAAACATTTATGCTTGCTGCTTTAAGATTTTTTATAGTTTCTTTCACATTCTCTTAGAGACGATCATTTATCCCAGTGCCTCCTAGTAATATTAAATCTTTCTCCATCAAAATATTAAGAGCGTGTAGTTTTTCTTCTTAATTGCTGATATCGATCTTTATAGCTTACAAACTAAAAAAAAATAAGCAAAAATGTCTCTAATTCAGTTTAATTAAAGAATTACTTCACTAAATATTCAGAAACCTCTTCTTCGGCTAGAATGCGATACCCAAAAGCTAGAGTTCTTAGCCCTTCCAATGAAAATTGGTGAAGATGGTCTTCAGTTATTTTGTATAGATCAGATTGGTTAGGTTAGCAAATATTTAAAATATTAGAATCTGCTCCCTTGCAGTAGAGTTTATATTATTTAGTTTAGAGATCTTCTACAATAACTGACATTCTCTTTCTCTCAAAATCAAATTCAAGGACTGCTACTTTTCTAAATCGATATTCAAACTTTTTACTCAAATCAACTGTCAAGGTAACTATCTAATTAATGTCCTCATTGCTAAAATAGAATCCAAAGTCTTTACAGAAATTCATGATACTTTCTTCATCAGGGGAAGTACCACCATAGCTTATTTGATTGTTATGCCTTTCAATAATGAGAGTATGACATAAGTTTAAGCAAAGTAGGCTCTCTAATTCCTAAGAAAAATAAGATAAAAGTTATTGAATTAATAATTGTCAGTTCTCTTTCTTACTTGATTGTTATGTTCCTGTGAAAGAGAGGAATTAATTAGCGAAGTAAGTGCCTCTGATTTTAGAATATTATCAGATTAAATTGTCTCAATGCTGTTTTAATATGAAACTCCACAAAGAGAGAGCCCCTTAAATATCATCTAGTTTAATGTCAAAGTGCCAGTTTTATCGCTGAAGACATATTTAACTAAACCAAGTTCTTCACAAAGTCCACTACTATTAACATTAACTAGCTATTTATCATTTGTGTTGATGTAGTTTTAATCCTTTTGAAGAATCATTCCTTGAAAATATTTGACTAATTCTAGTGTCATCATAAGAGAAATGGGCACAAAATGACCCAATAATAGAAACCACATTTGAATCATTAAGATGAAAGATCTAAAAGTTTAAGACTCAAAATCTGAAGGCTTTATATCAAGGTAAGGCAGTGATTTTTTCTTTAAAGCAAACCAAATGACAGAGTATGAAGAGCAGAAAATGCAAATGCAGACCATCAAGAGGAATATCCACAAGATCATCTTATTTAGCAATACTTCGATTCTGCTGAATTTGAATCTGAAAGTAATTTAAACAAAATTATTATCTGTTCTCAATGCTTGAATCAGTTTACAGGATAGACACATATTTAATTAAAAAGATAGAAACTTCCTGTTTTAATGAACTGAAGAATTCTGTTTAGATTTTAAAAACTATGTTTGCTACCCAAATAATTTTGTGATTAATTACTCAAAACGATTCAAATTTACTCTTCTTAAAAGTCTATCGTTATTCTAGTGATTTTACCTTGATTTTGGGGAGTTCAAAAGCATTTTTGTTTAATGCCCTGTATAGACGATTATCCCTATCACTTAATCGGTGGCTTTTAGGCTCGAACTTCTTAGGCATAAATTTTTCATATTTATTGCATATTGTTTTTCTCCATTTTTCTCTCGAATAACTCCATTAAAACAATATAATTAAGGGTTTGGCTGCTCATATTTTAACTCCAAATTCATCAAATTTTGTAATGTAAGTTCTTCTTCCTTTAAAAAAAGAGGGCAAGACACTAACTTATGCTTCAGATTCGCCTCTCCATCAAGATTCATAGTCTCGACAAAGCAACTCCCCTTCAAAAATGAATGAAATGATCAATTGTAAGGTTTTAAGATTCTTAGATTACATCAGGTAAGGAACTATGCAGAATAACTAGGTCAGCTGGAAATGGCTCATTTTCCATCACCTTGACTACATCTCCTATTCTCAATTAGCTCCGAAATACGGACTCAAACTTTTCGTTTTGTGGATTAAATCTCAGCGCCTTAGATTCATTTTCCTTTTTATCAGCTGCATGCCTTCTTCGATCTTCAATAAAGTCTTTAATCATTGAAACGAAAAGAATTATTCCTAAGTCGAAGAACACAGTGGGTTTTCCGTTGGTTGTTGACAGAACTTTCGATAGCTAGCAAGTACCAATTAGTATGAAATAAATATGCGCCAACTTACTAAACTAGGTGTAGAGGTTTTTCGGGACAAATGTCAACAGATTATATTTGGATGTTGAAATAGAATTGTCTGATACTTTTAAATCTGCTACGCCTGGAGTAATAAAGCGGAAAGATTTACTTTGAAAGCAAGTTGCATTTTCTCTTTGCTTTTTAAAAAATAGAAACCGTGAGTTACTTTCATTGTTACGATAGCCCTGTTATATCTTAACTATCTCTTGATTGAGGGAATTCATTAGCTTTTTTGTTTGTTGTAATGACTTTGATCAAAAGCTATTTATCCCTTTGTTTGTTCTTTGCTTAATTAAGTTTATATTAAATGCTTGAAGTAAGAAGAGAGATATCTCGATTGCATTTTTTGTTTTCTGTAGTTCAAATTGATTCTATTTTTAATTCCGATGAAAATATGCTTGTGAGAATGGTTGGTTCAAAAACTTTAAATAATTAACCTCTTTTGTGACCTGATTTTATTCCTTCCTACTCCTCCTTCTCTAGAAGAGTGTAAAATTAGAGCATTTTGCAAATGTAGTTTTGCTCTGATAAGTAGAATGCTTTCAAATTTCAAAGCATCCAAGTGATAAATAAACTAAATAAATCAAATCAATTGTCTTTAAATAAAAGTTCATTTTTTATGATAAATGATCATTTTGAAAAATTTTTTAATGTATTTATCGAACCATTAAATAAATTATCCCTATTGATCAAGACTTGATGAAGAGAAAAAGGTCTAAGGACTTTAGCCTGAAAAATAGGAATTGAATGAAAACGATCTAAATTAAGAAAACATTTAATTTCAGATTTCGATTTAAAAAAGCTGTGTTTAAAAATTATACGAATCATAATTATCTTGTTCATCAGTTAATTGCATCTTAATCAGAATGATCCTTGTATTCTACTCTATGTGATTATCACTAAGCAAACCCAAATAAAAGTTATTACAACATGAGATATATTTACAAAAGGAAAAATGCAGATAAAATTTGAATATTTCATAATTTTATTTACTAAAGATGAAATAAAGTTGTTGTGGTGAATGAATGGCCTTAAAAAAAGTTGATAAAAATATTTTCTGAGGAAAACAAGTCATCAGAAAAGAAGAGAAAGATAATCGAAAACTTAACTAAAAATAAAAATATTTTTAGGGAATTATGACTTTATGAAATTATGTAGTTTCATCTCATCTCACTTTCTTGTTAAATTTTAAATAAATCAAAGTGATTTTAATGCTAAAAAATCCCTAAATTCTATTATTATCCTTCGTAAAAGTATCTAAATATTGGGTTGGTCAATAACTTTTATTTTTCTTAAAATTATCACAAAAGACTTACTTTTTTTGGTTGGTATGTCTCAGTGAAGAATGTATTATTTTAGGTTTGCTCAATATTTTTTTTATCCTACTCAAATTGTGCATAAAAATTATTTTAGCTTTCAGCTGCAATCACATTGAGTCCTTCCAAGTGAGAGTCATGATATAGTTTTAATCTAGTTAACAGCTCCCCATTTGACTTTGTAAAGTCAATGAAATCTTTAGATATCTTTGTTTCTCTTATTTTCAAATATTTTCTAGTTTCATAGAATAAATTCATTGAGAAAAAGTTGATCTTTTGGTTCATCATCTTTATGATATTTGTTTCTTTAGGCAGCATATATTTGAACGCTTTCTTATCATCGAGTATTAGTTCAGATTAATCTACTTGTACACATGGATCAAGCTCCCATGTTTTCATATCTTTCTTCTCAAAAAGCTTTCTTTTCTTTGTATTTAATTTTGAAATAGCATCTTGATATACTTATTGCAATTTGTGTCTTTTTGCAGCCATTTCTTCAAACACAAAGCATACCTTTTTTTCATACCTCATTTTCATATAAATGTGGTCCTTAAAGAGTTAATGTTAAGTGTCTAAGACATCTGCATATTCCTTCAAGAACTTACTGTTTTCTTCATAAAGACGCTAAAGATATTCATTAACACCTATCTAGTTTTGTTTATTGAATTCATTAGTCAATTTGCTAAGATCTGAGAAAACTGAGGAAAGAGCTTTTAAGCTTTTCTATGTACCATCTAGATTTATCATTACTTCTTTGGTTAGCGTTTTTGCTTTACCATAAAGTTCTGTTAAAGACACTGTGTAACCTCTAAACGCTAACCCATAATTTGTAAAATTAGAGGAATTATAGCAGTTTATTTTACCATCGATTGAGAAAAATTAATTCAATTCTGTTGGTCCTTCCTTGACATTCAGAGCTACTTTTCTGTATCTGGTTTCATCTTGAATGAAAAGAAAGTTTTCGAAGTATTGACTATTCTTTAAGAGCTCGCTTTCAAGCACTGCTTCCATAAATTATTCCAAGATTTTCATTCTCTTTTGTAGGTAATCAGGTTCAAACTTTCTAAAGGATATTTTTCAAAAAAAGATTTAAATTATAAGAATATAAAAGAGCACTTAATTCTAACCAAAAATATCTTTATACCTTTGAAGAGTCTTTTTAGGTAGAGGAGGAATGAAGTATCCAGGAAACTAGTTTTCAAAGATATCTCTTAAAAGAGCAAAATCACTGTACCGCCTGTAACAAGTCCATTTTAATTCACTGAGATTAACTGTGTAAAGAACATATTTTTGCTTGAGAAATCCACCTTCTTCTAACACTCTGTAACTCTAGATAGAAATGGATGGCTTTTTATCTGGATACTATTCAATATACTTTCCTATTTTGTTCAATTCAACTTTCTAGCAATTAACTATGTCACCACCTCCACTTTCAAATGCCTCTTTCTGCTTTTATTGTATGATGAACTCATCAATAAGCTTTACAGGGTCATCAGTGCCAATAAACTAAATTTCAAAGAATAAAAAATGAGGATAACAAAATTCATTCAAATGTAACCTTTACCTTTGATATTTCTAAAGGTTTTGCAATTACAGATAAATTTGCAAATGCTTATGTGACATTCATCCCATAAGGCTTTCCAGCCATAGGAAAGTCAGGCATGGCCATTGTATCATCAGGATAGCTTGGATCTTAATCGTTTTAGTTATTCCCAGCTTAAGGAGGATAGTTTGGTATGCTTTCTCTATTAGCCTACTATTATTGGATTTAAGAAGATTACTACTACTATTAATCTTGTTAAATAGAATTCCTGTTTCCCTAGTCTTGGAAATTGGATGGTTCTTAGTTTAATTGAGATTGAGGATGATTTATCGAGCTTCCTTATGATCGTTTTTATTAGTTAAAACTACCTGGATTTTATTATTTTTATTCCATTTCTCCAAATAAGTCTTCATCAATGAGAGAGTCATTATTATTGTTTTATTGCATTTGATTTGTTTATATCTCCTCAGGGTCAAAGTCAAAACTATCCTCTTTGTTTGCTGCAATTGGAGATTTTTAATCTTGTCCTTGAGGTTACTATTATTGGTGAAATTGCTACTATTATATCTGCTAATACTGCTATTACTACTACAGTTACTGTACCTGCACAGGTGTCTGAGATTCTTATTTTTGTGAAGGGCTACTTGCAGGCTAGCTGTTACGGTTGATCATTTTCAAACCTTTTTTCTTGAGAAAATCTTAAACCATTTCTGACATGAACTCGAAGCTGTGCACTTGAATTTCAATGGAAGATTCACATTTTTCTTCAATAAAGTCTTAAAAATCTTCTTCTAGATCCCGCTTATGGATGTTGTCTTAGAGCATAATCTATATGTTCTCTTCTTCTTTGTCTTAATCGTTCTCCAACATTTTTTCTTCAACTACTACTCTTGATTATATTTATTGTTTCTTTTATTAATTATCCTTAATTTTGTTCTCATATTCCTTATTATTTAAAATTCTCTATCCCCTCAATCTTACCAGAAAATACTTGCAATAAAAGCAATTTCTAAACATTAAGTATTTTAATTTCATTCAAATCATTAATTAATTCATCTATCTTTATAAAACAATTAATTAGCAAAGCATCAATTCATAATGAGTCTACAATCCAATACAATTAATTAATGATTATAACTTCTCTTTCTAAAATATTTTCATTTCTTTTTCTGAGCTGCTGCTGTATTGGGTCTAATTCTGAAATTACTTCCTGCTTTGTCAGGTACTGCAGAGCTTTTTTTATCCTTTTATATTCCTAAGCCTTCCATGTCCTCTGTTTAATTAAAAAGAATATGAGTATATTTGAATTATTGCTTTAGTTTCTTAAAGCTAACCTTTGAGAATGACCCAAACGTGTGAGTCATCTTAAAGATGATCTGATATAATACCATCCATTGGTAATAAATCTCCGCTTTCAAATCTAACTCCCTTAGGCGTGCCATTCAAACTTCCATGAAAATGCTCATATCTAAATACAGCTACATCACCTAGCCATCTATTTTATTAGAAATCGTTAATACATCTTCATCTTTTAAATATTTCTACCTGATTTTCTAGGCCCCTTCTCCGCAGTTGATCGTAAACATTTTATCCTTGATGTGCACCTATTTTACAATGATTCTTAAAAATAGTCAAAATGGCTAAATCAGGATTACCTGGAGTTTCATTTTTACTCTGGTTAAATAAACAAAGTTTCTATCTGCACTTAAGAAAGTCTTTAAATTTCAATTAATTAATAATTCAATTTGATCTTTCATTGGAACGAATAATTATGAGAAATTAATGGATCAATAACAATCTTTTAAGAAAAAAGAATAGTTGAACTGAAAATGTTATTCATAATTAGTTTTATGTTTATTTCATTAGAAATCACTATTTCCTTGAGCTTAGTGATTTCGAGGATTAAAACTCTCTTTCTTTTAAAGCCAAAATCACAAGACATCTTTGTCTTTCGCAGATCATTATTATCTAGTTTTAATAGTGTTCTATTTGCATAAAAAAGGTCCATAAAGTGTAGCATCACCTCTGAAATACAGGTTAGTTTGATTGATGGAGTAGCAATGGAGGCTCATCTGTTGTTTTTCTTTTAGCTAAATTAAGGAAAATCAAGCATAAATTTTATTAAAATGAGTATCATTTTTTTCATCCTTTATGAAATATTAAATCCTTCATATTTATCAGGGTTTGATGAATTTTAGAGCAATTCTTCTTTGGTATTATAACTAAAAATGAAATTTCTAATGATTATTATTGTAGTTGATTTGGATAGACATTAAACGCTTTTATTGTTCTAAATTGTTATGCATATTTATTAATAAATTGATATAAATTAGAGAGTATCATAGAAAACAAATCTTTGTTTTTACCCAATAAAGCCAAACAAAAACTATATAATATCATAGTAATCGAAAATGTAGTTTTTATCTCGCATTTTGATTTTTTAAGGAGTAATCTTTTTGATCTCTATCTCATTAATTACATCTTACTTCCTATGAGATACCCAGAATTTAGCATTGTCATAAAATCATATTTATAAAATTATCCACAAATCTAATAAAAATGAGAATTGCTAAACTCACACAAAAAGTATCATCTTTCTTTGGTAGCCAGATCACCTAAGTAATTTATTGAGCTTTCCATTTGAGATCATATTAACCAACTTTAACAGAATATCAAGCATACAAAAATTGAAGTTGGAGACTACATCCTTCTCACAAGATCTTACTCTCCAAAATAAGTTGAGACATTTGCAGATATCTCTGGTGACAGCAATCCTATCCATCTCAATGAAGAAGCAGGTGAGAAAAGAAGCTATTATTAATTATATTTGTTCTAATAACTGAAATGGTCTTTCCAGCTAAAAAGAGTATTTTCAAGAAAAGAGTAGTCCATGGGATGCTAAGTGGTAGCATTTTCACTTAAATGATAGGAAGCACCCTTTAAGATTCAATCTACTTGAACCAGACATTTTCATTTTTAGCTCCAGTCTTTCTCAATGAAGAAGTAAAATATTCTGAAATTGATGAAAGCTCTTCTTAAAAAATGGTGTAATATTGAATAGGTCGAAGGAAAGATGGAAGTGATCGAAGTTAATCATGAAAAGAAGAAAATTAAATTCAAGACTACTTTGAGAAAAATTGAGCTTGATAAAATTGCCATTTAAGGAGAAGCTTTAATTCTTTACAAGCATCTTGAAAAGCAGTCTTGATTTATTTTGTTTTGGCTTCCTTGTCAAATTTAAATTGTTTAGATGAAATCCATTAATTCATTGACTTCTTCCCAAAAGACAAGGAAATTGAAATTTGAAATTTAATGTGCTTTATTCAGATAAAATTAAATAATTTGAAAGAAATCTAAGGGGAAAAAGATAAATATTTAATTAAAAATAACTTTCGAAAAGAAAAGAAAAGAAAAAAGTAAAACACTCAAAAAATCAGTTGGAATAAAAATGGATCATAAAGTAATGCTCTGCAGGCTTTTTAGAATGTTCTCTCGACTACTTTGAAATAATTTAATGCCCGGCAAAAAAACGCCAAATATCTCTCCTGGGGATCGAGTCCAGAATTTTAATGGAAACTCACCAAAGATAGAACGAGAAAATTATTCTTTAAAAGCAATAGTTAGCTTATAATTGAACAAGTTAGTTGAGTCTGTTATGGCCTTTCTTGTTTCAAGTCAAGAGCTTGAGAAATCGCTTTTGTATGAGCTTTCTGTTGTGCCTAATGAAACCTACTGTCCATTTAAAAATAAATCCAACTCTACTATCAAAAATACATGAAAAATAAAAACTTAAATTAATAAGATATTTAATTAAAAAATAAATAATTTAAAAAAATGAAAGAAAAAGATATCTTAAAAAGAAAAAGAAAAAGAGAGAATAATACAATATTGTAACAATAAAATTAAATAAAATTTTGTTAATTTCAAATATAACATTAATTTCAAATAAAACAAAATCAATAAAAAAAATCAAATCCCAACAAAAAACAAAAACAACAAATAAAAACAAACAAAAACAAATCAATTTGTAAAGAATTGATTTCTTTTATTAAAAATACAAAATAATCAGATCTATATTTAGTGAAAATGTCTTTATTTCAAATTCATCTCAATTCAATGCATGAAGTTAACATCTAAAAGTTAACCATCGATAAAGTTGTCGATGAGTTCAAGAATCATTTCTTAAAAAATAAAAATGAAAAAGTATGATTCGTAAAATAGCTTAAAAAAAAAAGAAACAGTTAACAATTTGCAGGAATTCTATTGTAAAAATAAATCTTTTCTAATAGTTTTTGATTTCAAATGCTGAGGAGTCTAAAGTATTTATGAGAAAAAATAAAAATGATCTGAAATAAAATTGAATTGGAGTTTTTGGTCTATGAATAAATCCTTTCTTGAATACAATTACTTGGTTACAAACTTGAGTAGAAAAAAGGGATACTTTTAATATTAACTGTCTTTAAAACATCAAAATATCAACTAGTAAACAAAAAATAATTAAAACAATAAAAGAAATAAAAAAACACCTACAAAATGGCAAAATTATTGGTTTCACTACTTCTAATTTCAATCCTTTTGATCAGCTCTGCAAGTGCTGCAATTGGTGTTGATGTATCTGATTTGATCTCTACTGAAAGCTTCTAATGTTTGATTGATGCCTTTGACATTTCTTTCTCAATCGCTAGAGGGTACTGCAGCATTGGTGAAGTTGACTTGGATGCAATTTAAACAAACGCAAATGCATAGTCACTTGGCATCACTACTGATGTCTATCTTTTCCCTTGTGCTGATGTTGATCCTTAAGAAACAACAGATGACTTTATTACTTCAATGGTAGATAGTGATGGGTAAGACATCTACTAAACTATTTGGCTTGATGTTGAATACAACCCTTCAACTCGATGTGCCTGGAAATCTGACTTTGATTGGAATTGCTAATATCTTACTGAGCTTGCAAACGCTCTTTTGGAAGCTGGAAAAGCAGTGGGTATCTACTCTAGTCAGTATTAGTGGGAAAATATTTTCGGTTCTTCTGATAGCTGCCCATATTTTGTTGACCTCCCTGTCTGGTATGCACACTACGACAAAACTCCTAGCTTTGATGATTGGTAAGATTGTTGGATCCTTTTTCAAACATTTCATTTATTCTTTGTGTTCATAGGTACAACGGATACAGCTTCGGAGGCTGGACCACTCCTTAAATCAAGCAATTCGATGGAACCACTGATGTCTGTGATATTGGAGCAGATCTTAACTTTTATTGATTAATTAATCAAAAGTGAGATTAGAATTACAATTCTCAAATTATTTGTCCTGTTTGAAATAAACAACCTTAAGACAATTTTATTAATCTAACTTTAAACGAAAGTGCATGAAATAACAATTGTGATAATTTATTAATTTCATAATATGAATAGGGGAAATTTAAAATGAAGAAAATATCCCCAAACAAACTCACTCAAATTAAGATGTGATTGATTCACGAAAAGAAGCAAAAAAGGTATGTAATTTAGTTAGGTTATTTTAACCTGAATAAATTTCTAACTTTCTTGAAATTTCTGGTTTTATTTAGTCCTCTCTCTTCTTGAGTATCTCAAATTGAAGCAACTTCATTATTTCGAAATCAAAATTTCAATTAGCTGAACAAGCTTTTGATGGAAATGAAAATTAAATATTTTTTAAACATTTGACATTTATCAAAGAAATGTGCTAAATTAACATATGGATAAAGAAATTAAGACATATTTAGATTTCTCTTTTTAAACGAAAGAAATAAAAAATAATTGATTAAACAATGCTTTAGGAGTTTAAGAATAATCCTTGACTCTCGTTCATCCTCTAAAATCCAAGAAAACATCAATAAATTTTGATTAAAGGATTGAGTAGCTTTTTAACTTAGGGATTTTCTTTGTTGTTCGAATAGGTTTGCATAAAAAGTGTAATATTATTTTTTGACACTGTTAAAAAGCTTGCTTTTATCCATTATTTGTTATTGCTGGTGAATCTGCATCATAGATACAATCAATAGTATTTCAAAAAAAAATCAGTTATTATCAATTTGTAGATAACAAAAAGAAAAGTTCACAATCACAACCACATCTATTATGAACATCTTAATGATTATTTCTTCTTTTTTGGGCCTGCTTAAGTGATCTTTTTTATTACTCTAGTTTCCGTCGAGCATCTTAAAGGCAGTAAATAATCTACTATTGTAAAAAATAAATATATTTATTGTCCAGTTGCAGTGCTTTTATCATTTTAGATGATAGAACTATACTTTCAATGGAATCCTGGAGGATATCTTTGATAAATTTATGAACATTAAGCTCAGCGAAGTCACTTTTACTGCAAAGGTAACAACCCTAAATACATAGTTATTCATTTAGTTTTACTGATTTCTCGTCTTAGGATAACAGCTTATCAATGAAGATAGATAAAATATTCATCAAAGGATCAGCATTAAAATACTTTTAGATGGTAAAATCTTACATCACAACACTCAAAGGAAACTTAAATAATAATTTATTTTTTTAGGACGAAGCATGCGTTGATGAGGCAATCGAAGAGGCAGTTATTGGTAATATTACTTTGTGTGTTGCTATTAAATCGAAACACTTTTTGGTTTTAAAATGTTAGTTAATGAACAAAAAGAAGAATCAAAGCTAAAGAACAAAGCAACAAAAGATTTAAATGCGCCAACAAACCCATCAAACGACAAAACTAAAAGTAATTAAAAGAATAGTAGACGCATAATTATTTTTATTTTTTTAAATAATATCATTTATTTATTCGCTCTTATTCTTTAATATTGTATAACAAATCAGATTAAGTAGAAATAATCAGAATTTTTGTCTTTGTTTTTGCTAAATTGTTTAGCAGAGGCGGATATTAGGGAAAAGCTAAATCAAGAGGATCATGAAAGAACCTGAGTAATATTTCAAAATGTATGTACATTCCTTATGTGGCTATGAATTAGCTGGTAATTTCATAAAATATTGATTGATTCTATTTGTTATTCACTTGGTCATTGTTTTAATGGAAACAAGAATGATATTGAAATAAAGGGGATATTACTTTGAGATTATTGAAAACATATCAATGGACAAATAATAGGCTTCTTAAACGATTCTCTAAGAAAAAAGAATATGTTATTTCAATTATATTCTTTCTTAATGTTAAGATATTATTAATCCCTTTAAAAGACTTAGAGCTAACAAATATATTATTTCGTTATTCTATTTCAAAATAACAAATACTCATTTTATTCATTTAAATACTCTTTGCAAAACAATTATTACTTAAATCATATTTATTCTCAATTCAACTTTGATGAACGCTTCATAACTGATGATTGAGGAGATTAGAAATTGCTGTTTGGTTATTAAGATGCTTGTCTAGACAGCCTTTATGAAATTTGGGATTGCTGTGATTTATTTCTCGATTTTTGTGCTTGACTCTTTTAGATTGCATCGTCATATAGCCTATTGGAGGCATTCATGGCGATTGACACTCGAGGAGATAAATGTAAACTAGCACTTATATTATTAACATTGCACATAGAATTGGAAACAGCAAGATTTCTAGGAGGTGAATTAAGAGTGGAGTTCAGAGGAGGAGATTAAACAGCAGAGGCATTGGAACTTGTCATGATTGTGCTGCAAGTTAGCTTTTGTTTGAGATTATGGTATTATTTGGAGACATATAATTTTTGAGCCTCAATAACTTTGCTGTAGCCTGGAAGGAATTGGGAAGGAGGGTTTTTTAGACTTTGTTCATTGAGTTTCTTGTCATTGACTACTCCTTGACTAATATCAGAGTAATTTCCAATAGGAGCTACTTTTAAGATCTTATTCTTTTCTTTGTACACGTACCCTGGTTACAATATTTCAGGAATATGAGGGTATTGCTAGCTTTGATTCATAATTTTAGATAAATATTCAGAAGAAGGTTATGTGAAAGAATTTTGGAAATGATGCTGAATTTCACTCTCATGTCCCATTGAGTATCCATGACGTAATGGTCCTTCTTACATTTAGCTCAATAACTGATGGTAATCACCTTCTTACTCAGCATCAACATCCGAACCCATCATATTAACATCTTACTGCATTGAATTTGCTCCCTTCAGTTTTTAGTATTGCATCTACTACTTTTGATTTTGAAATTATTGATGAAGTTGTAGTTGGCTATTTGAATATTAAGGCTAGCTTGTGCTCATATTTAAATTGAATTAGCTCAGGTACTTCTCAAACTCAATAGAGTCCTTATTGATGCCCCCAGATTAGCTAGCTCCAAACGTACCACCTCCTTGAAGATGAGGAGAGTATTTAGAGTTACTTTGATTCGATGGTTTCTGACTGTGGTTTGAAGAATGTTGTATCTTTTAGAGGTTGAGAAGTTCTTGTATCATTTGCTGCTCTTCTCGACTGAGATTTTTAGAGAGTCTCTGATATTGATCTGGTTCAAACTCTTTTGCATCAGCATATGCTGGAACTATTTTTTTAAAATTTTATTTCATTAAACATTTTCACAAATAAAAACAATTATTTCTTACTGAATTAAGGCTTCTCACAGTTGTCATCCTCGACTGTTCTATCGCCATGAGTATCTAGATTTTTTTCAAGCTCAGTTACAAGCTCATTGTATCCATGCTGCTCAAAATGTCTGGAATGCTCAGATTTTGGGAATTATTGTTAATTCCTAATAATCTCTTAAGTTTCTAAGAAGTTAGCTATTTCCCCCTTTTCCTCTTATTAGTCTTCAAATTATTCAGAAGCTGTTTATTATTATTGTCTTGCATTTGAGTTTACTCCTTGAGGAAGACTTTCTCTTAGTTTTTATTCCATCTGTTAGCTGCTTCTGGCTTTCTACTAAATTGCAGCAAGGCGTTAAGGGCTATCTGAAGTTGCTTATTTGAGCAAGGAGGATTGTTTTTTCGTTTTTCTCTCTGGAGTTTATAAATTTTAATCATTTAATTTGGATTATCCTTCTCTTAACCCTTAAGAAAGAGCCCTCTATTCAACTAGTCAAAAATAATGTGTAAAAAAATAAATAATACCTCTGTGCTTGTATGTTACTTAAGTAAGAATTGTTGTCAATGGTAGGTCGGAGGGAAGAATTTGAGAAGCGAATATGATCAAATGCTATTTACTTTCTCCTTAAGCATAATCGGTTAAAAGATCTTTCTAAGTAGTGAAGAGTATGTGCTAGCTTGGTTGATTTAGAACCAATCTTAGAAGATTCTGAAGAATTTATACTGCTTTTCATGAAAGAGGAGGAATTCTAGGATAGCTTTATCGAAGAGGCTGAGAACTATTGATTTTAAGTGACTGAAAGAGGTGCATTTGATGCAGCTTGAATTTACGTTGCAGATAGCTACTATTGCTGGATTACCTTAGCAATAATGTTATTCTTTCGAATCTTTACCAGGAACTCAAAGTACATCTTCTTAGTAAATCGTTTCTTTAAGTTTTCAATTGATCTTCTCAGTTGATTGCCTTTGAATCGGAGAATATAAGCAGGAATGGCATCTGAATTCTAATTTGTTGGCTATTTTCTTACTCCACAAAACAGTTTAAGCTTATGGAAGGCTTAGAACTATCTCTTCAGCTCAAACTTCTCTGCTTTCATAGCCATGACCACACACACCTTGCTGTTATCGCTTATTTTCTTTATCACCTCAATCACAGGTTTGATCTATTGTGAGATATTCGCATTTTCTTCATTCTGATGTTCTTCAGTGGGATGCAGCAAGTCAGCTAGTTCTCTGTTGCACAGTTCTGCAATTGCTAGCTATCTGTTCCTCTCTTCAGGATCGAGTGACACATTCTTAGCATTCTTTGCCAGTCCAGACACATCGAAGGAAGATGAATAGTAACTGTTTTGCAAAGCACTTGTGTTAGCTGCCTTATCTTCTGGAGTTGCTTCAATATTCACTGCTCCTTCTAAATTAACAGCATTTTTATCATAAAACGGTTTTAATGAGCTGCCATTATTGACGCTAGAGTTTTCGCTATCTTCGTTCTTAATGAAATGTTGAGAATGATAGCTCGTGTTGTGATGCTCATTTCTTTCTTCGTAAGTTTATTGAACAGTCTTACCTTTCTTTCTATCGGATCCTAAGTTGCTTGTCTGTAATCTAGGTTTGATTGAATTTGAGATGCTGCTACTTAACTCATCCAACAGTTACTAATCACTGTTGTCATTGATATTGTCTTCCTATTGATTAGATTGCTATCTAGTTTCTCGTTAAAGGATGTTCCCACTCTCCCTAAGATTTTCTGATTTAATACTACTTGAATGAAAGATAGGCTTACGAAGATCATTATTGAGACTAGATCTGACATATTTCTCTTCAACATTTCTTTTTGCCATTTTTAGTAAATTACTTTCAGATACATCTACGGGCAAGGATTATTTTAATGCCCTCTTATCCTAACTTGTATCTTAATAATTCGCTGAATGAATACCTCTGTTTATTTCAGTCTGTTCCTGCTCATTTGGCTGATTCTCATTTTCTTACTGTTGATCATCTTGGAGTAGACTTCCCTCTTGTGTACCACTTCTTTAGGAATCAATAGTTACTTTCTATTTCTTTTCTTACTTCTCTTCTTTCTCTTAAAGCAAAGAGGCTACTATTTCCTTTTTGTTAGTTTTTTAGGCTTTGAATTCCATAAAAGTCTATTTTTTCTCGTTTTGATTATTTGTAGAACTCTAATCTGAAGGAGGTAAGTTTGTCTTTTATTATCTAGATTATTAAAGGTCAGGTTAAATAGTGGTGTCTTTTTGTTAGCCAACACTTTCTTAATATCTGCTTTCATTCTCAATCACATTTGCTTCCTAAATATCTTGACTTTTTTGCTATGAAAGCAAATCCTTTGCTTGTTTGTTAGCATCTTCACTAACCTAAGAAACATTAATCTCCTCTGCTTGATCTGTCTTCTGCTAATTTTAAGCATTAATGAAGTGTTACTTTTAAATTTCATTTTATTTTTTGGCCCATTCTTCATGCTCGATATTCTCATTTGAATCTTTTGGAATTGTTGGCTTTGTCTTGAAAGGGTCGATTGCAAAGAAACTTTACTTGTTATTTGATTATTCTGGAGTATTGTCACCCACGGCTATTTGATGCTTTTCCTATGAAAGTAGTCTCTTTACCTCATCAATAGATTTAAACTCCATGTCACTAATATCGACATCTTTAGCATTCTACTCCTAATCTTGTTTATCTGAAAGATTTTCTTATCTGAACTAGTGTGCTTGCTGCTCACCGCTCAAATTAGTTTCATTAGGTTTCTATTGGATTCTATTCTGTTTAACTTGTTCCACTTACGTCTAAGAATGTCTGGGAGAGCTGCTGTTTTCAAATCGTGAAACCTTAGAGGGTTGTTGTTGTTGTTGCTGCTACTGTTGCTGTTGCTGTTGTTGTTGCTGTTGTTGCTGTTGTTGCTGTTGTTGCTGTTGTTGCTGTTGTTGCTGTTGTTGCTGTTGTTGCTGTTGTTGCTGTTGTTGCTGTTGTTGCTGTTGTTGCTGTTGTTGCTGTTGTTGCTGTTGTTGTTGCTGTTGTTGTTGCTGTTGTTGTTGCTGTTGTTGTTGCTGTTGCGGTTTATTCTGCTTCTATTCTCCGCCAGAAACTTAGTTATTTATGCTTGTTTGTTCCAATGGAGGATTAGCTGCTTTTGAATCATATTGACTTTATCCAACTCCTTAATTCTATGTGTTATTTTGAATTCCAATCTATTGTCTTTTGCCTTAGTCTAAATGCTATCCATCTTACTCTTTTACTTAGTCAGATGATGGATTAATACATTCTTAAGACTCTTATTAAGGAGTTATATTCTAAGAAGGCTAACTTTATTTAATAGATGTCTATTAATTGTCTTATCCATGGTGTTTGGCTTATTGAGGTGGTTGGAGTGTTTCTTCTGAGGCAAATTATTGATCCAAAATAGAGCTTTAATCTCTTTGATTATTGGCTTAGTATCCTGAATTGTGTTATGGAGTGATCGTGATGCCTTGCTAATCCTTAGATTAAGCAACTTCAACTACCTCTGAGTTATTATCACCAGGAATAGTATCATTTGATTCCTTAGCTTGATGAACTTATAGTTATTATTTTTGAGCAGATTCGCTTTAGTTTGAACTTTAAACTGGTTTATTATTTGAATTACCACTTCTAGTTTATTATTAATCGCTTGATATATTAGCTTAATTGGTTGATTCCTTTGATCTTTGTTGTCTCTCATTCTGTTTTACATCAAAGTTTGTTGTAGTCTAATATTCCAAATCGTTTGTATGTTCTTCTCCCTCTCCTGCACATCTAGTTTCTGAATTCAATTCTGCTGTATTTGTCCTTTCTGCTTCTAGATTATTTAGATTTGAACTATCTGAGATTTTTATATTCCTATCTATTACTTCTTTTGAATCTTTAGGAGATTAAGTACCTATTTGCTCTAATTTCGAAGCCACTTTTAGATTATCCTTCAATTGTTTTGCATTTATGTTTTCTCCTGATTGTTCTTATTCCAATTCGCCTTATTTATTACTCTATCCTTTTAAAAGATGTTAATCATTCTTTTCATTGGACTGAGATTTATTTATCTCTGAAGTAGGCATAATTCCTACTTTTTCTTAATCAGTTACTTCTTTCTCTTATTATTGTTGTTTTACTTAGGAGATATTTTCTGTTTCTTTCAAGTTCTATTGAGTTTTAATACTCTTAGATTCATTCAAGGAATTCAGTGTTTATTCTTTATCCTTTCCATTGTTTTCTAAATCATTTTAACCTGCTGTAGATTATCCTTAGTTGCTATTGGGTTAATTCTATTATGACTCTTAATTATCTTAACTATTCACATAATTTACTTAATCTTTGTTACCAGACTCATTGTCTTTTTGAGAAATATTTGGTAGTTTAGAGTCTTCATTTGACTCTTTTTCATTAAGATTACTACTTTTTTATTTCAGAGACTAACTGCTCTCTCTTGAATTTTGTTACTTTTGAGAAACAGAGCTGTCTTCGTTCGCAACTGTTCTAGATACTTCATTATTCATTTGAGGTGCTTAAGGATGTTAATTGGATATCATTCCTTAGTTTTAAACACTTAGCTAGCCTACTACTGGTATTGATTTTTAGGTATTCTATTATTAAACTGCTTAGCGATCATTTAACTAATTCTATTCACTAGTTTCAGCTCTTGGAATAGTATTATTCTGCTCCTAGGAAACTTATGAGGCGCTGCATGATTCTTCGTTTAGTTATTGTGAAAGAGAAGATACAATTACTGGCTAAGTAGTTCCATCACTTTGTTTATTATTAGTATTTAGTTATTATGTCTTTACTGTTGTAGTTTAAGAATTATTAACATTATGTTTACTTTCCTCGATATCAATCTTATTAGGCGTTATCAGTTAGCTATTTTTCTAGTTTTGAGAGACTGCATTATTGCTACTATCAAAGTTAGATTATTTCTAATTTGCACTGCTTTAAGTAATAATATCATCAGTTTATTTCTTCAGCTCATTGCTTCTCCTGGTCTCTCTAGTTGATTAGATATTTTTATCCTTCGCTTAATTGATATTTCCTAACTTCGGAGAAACACTCGGATTGTCATTTAAAGCAGTTTTTTCTTGGCTTTGATTGATTCCTTCTTGAGAATCTAAGAAATCATTCGGACTGAAATAACCTTTATTTGAGGTTGGAATAGGAGAGATTGCACCTTGTGCAAAAAAATAAGCTTCTGGTCTATCATTACTTGCATTCTTACTAATCTTGAGGGGGTTAGGATCTTTATTTGCACTTGTTCTCGCAGAGAAACCTTAAGATGACGTAGGAGACGTTAAGAAGGGAGGATCAGCTGGATTGAAACTATTATTGAATCCATCAGTAGAATTGCGCATATTCGATTACTGTTCAGGCTTTTTATTGATGTTAGAAGATACTATTTGAGATGGAACTTCGTTTTTATGAGAGGGAGATGCTAGCTAAGAAGAAGAGATGCTGGAAGAGGAGTTATCTAGATTAGCATAGTGACTTAGCTTTTGACCAGCAGTTCGATTGGCTGCCTTAGATTACTCATTGAACTAGCTCTTTCTCATTTGATTATTGAAATTCTAACAAATATCGCTGTATCGCATAGAATTGCTTCTTGATATCTTTTTTGAAGGAGTTCCACTCTGGCTACTGATAGATGTGTTCAAAACAGCTTTGTTAAGTAAAGAATTGCTTCTTGAGAATGAAGTTTAAGAAGAAGTTAATTTAGCAGGATCCAAACTCTGTCTCATTTAATTAGCTGCCTACTTGCGTCTCAGATTTGTTTCTTCTTCAATCATCGAAGAGAGATGCGAGTATTAACTTGATTAATGACTCTGATTAGTTATAGTATTCGTTCCTTCCTAATTCTTAGGAGTTGATGATGATAAAGAGTTTCTTTCATCATTCATCTGATCAGATTATTAGCTTATTCCCCTGAGAAGTTAAGAGCTATTATCACCAACGAAAACATTTTCACCCTAACGAAGAGGTTTATCTTAACTTGAACTTAACTATTATTATTATTATTATTATAAAAATAATAATTACTCCTTATCGTTTTTCTGATAAACTTTTCCAGCATTTTATGATGGCTACTGCACTGAATTGCTTTAGTCCTATAGAATGTTTTGGCTATCAATCTATTAATTCAAAATTTCATTTTAATTCCCAGAATTTTATTATTGTGAAGTATCATTAGAATGCACAACTTTCTAACTGTTCTGAGGCTCCTCACTTTAATTTAAAGTGATCTTGTTTCCTTCATGTTTCATTTAAGATTTGTTGCTAGACTCCTCTTTATTAGCTGCTTCATAATTTTCATTATTTTATTATTTAGCTGAAGAAGATTTGAATGTTTTAGGAGCAATTCCTGAAAGATTCTCTTGTAAGCTCGATTTATTGTTATCATTGGAGTCTTGTTATTATGTTAATTATCTTGAATTTTGATTTGTTTGATGATTTGAGCTGTCATTCTCATTTTTACTATTCTGAGCAGTCAAGGGATTTTCAACTACTTCAATCTCATCTTCTGAAAACTCAGGCATATTGAGTTGATTTTGTTTCTCTTTTTGGTCTCTTTGCTAGTATTGTTCTGGGTTATTCTCAAATTAAGTATCAAATTCTTCAACAATTTCAAGTTCCTTGATTAATTCTTCCACTTCAACAGTGTTAGCTAACTTACCTTCAATTATTCTTGCAGAGTCTCTTCCAGTTTCTTGATTATTTGGGTTTCTCCCTTTATTTTACTAACCATCTTAAGGTTATTAATTCCTTGCTGCAATTTCTTCTTAACCATTTTCTCCAATAATTTCCTCTTCTACAGCACCTTCAACCCTTTCTTTGATATTCTCTCCTGATCTTGATTAAACCTTATTTATTTAATTCAAGTTTTAATTTTCTTTTTATCTTTCTGAAGATTGTTCTTCTTAAACCGAGTGCTATTTATTATTATTTTGAGAACTGTTACGGATATTGTATTGTCTCTGTTGCTTTGAATCATCACCTACTCTCTTAGTTGAAGTAGTTGTCTTATCATTAAGCTTAGTATTTCTGCTAATATCCTCTTCTTGTATTTATTAATCTATTCCTTCTTAGTTTTCTTATCTTTGATACATTTTATTGGCAGATATTTCCGTAGTTTAGTTAGGTAGATTATTCTTGCGCAAAGGTTATGACACTGTATTATTATTACCTGAAGGATCTTGAAATCCTTCTTGTTTTGTTTCTGATCCTTCCACTTCCTGCTGATTTTATCTTTATTCATTATCTTCATTACTATGGTCTACTTTTAAGATTTATTAGCCTGTTTGACTACCAGTTTAACCCTCTCTTAATTTAGATTTACTTTCAGTTTATTCTTCTCTTAGTCTAGATTGATTTTCGCTTGAGATTTAATCATCATTAGCAGCTGTATTTCTGATTTTATCTTCATTTTATCCTGTTTTGGTAGTCTTTATTTAAATATCTTGATTATTTGTAGAATCTAGATTTTCTTAATTACTAAGAAATTGCTCATTATTTCCTTTACCTTCAGCTTCCTTGCTTTGCTATCTACTAGCTTTATCTTCATTTTTTTCATTGCTCTGCTTACTACTAGCTTTACCATCAGGTTCATTGCTTTACTTACTACTAGCTTTACCATCAGCTTCATTGCTTTGCTTACTACTAACTTTACCTTCAGCTTCATTGCTTTACTTACTACTAGCTTTACCATCAGCTTCATTGCTTTGCTTACTGCTAGCTTTATCTTCATTTTTTTCATTGCTCTGCTTACTACTAGCTTTATCATCAGCTTCATTGCTTTGCTTACTACTAGCTTCATCTGCTTGTATTTTACTATTGTCTGTTTCGATTAGGTGTAAATCTGCATCTTTTTGAGCATTTAAACTATCTAGCTATTTCTGAGACTTTTTTACCTCACCATGTGTTAAAGTAGCTTGAACTTAAGTTTATTCTCCTTGGTTTCTTCCCTTGAAATCCTCTTGATGTACCTATTCTTTCTAAGATACTAGTTGTTACTATTAACCCTCAGTTGGTTAATCTTGACGTTGTTAGATTTGTGCATCTAAATTTTCAACTTGTTTTTGATTGAATTAATCATCTTCTGTATCTTTCTCTGATTGTTGTTTACTTTTATCATCAATCCCTTATCTAGATTAAGCAGTTTCTACATTCTTATTGTGATGCTAATTGATTCCTGATTGTCTTTATTCCGATTTGTTAGTAATTGAAATTTATCCTTTTTTCTGATCAATGTGCTTAACAATATCATCTGAATCTTCTTTGAGATTATGATCAGTTGTTGATACTGAATCTTTTCCATCTAGTTATGAATGTTCTATGATTTATTCAGGTGAAATCTGTTTTTCAAAGTGTCTGTTGTCTCCAACTACTTAATAGTTTGTTTATTGTTAGCTTCTATCTTCTTTCTTTTCTTTTTTATTCTCATTCTTTCTTTCCATGATATCTTCAGTAATACCTTTACTTTATCTTGATTCATGCTAAATATCCTCTTCAGTATTTCCATTTGTTTCAAGATTCCTTTCTAATTAGTTTTCTTCTCTTGGACTTTATTATTTTTCTCCTATTATTTAATCTTCTCCTTGAGTTCCTTCATTATTGATATCCTAATGATGATTATCTTCTTAAGACTTAGTAGCTATCTAATGACTTTATTTAGTTTTTTAATCTTTTTGAGGGACAGATATTTTATTTACCTTTTATCCATCTCCTGAAATACTATTCAACTCTGATTTATCATCAATATTTGCATCCATCTTTCCTTTTTCTTAATCTGGTTGATTTTGAGATTCAATGATTTAGCGACTTTATATATTAGATACTTCATTTTATTAATTTATTTGACTTCCAGCAGTCTTAGAGTGTAATAAATCTGTTGTACTTTTCTTACTCTCATCATCTTTCGAGCTAATACCTATTTCCTCTGATAATTAAGCCTTAACATCGCTGCTATTATTATTAGTATTTATTTCTTGATGATTAATGCTTTTCTTTTATTTAATATCTGATGAATTTTATCCTTCTTCTGTTACCAAATTATCTTCTCCTTTGTGACTAATCTCTTTGCTAGTATCGTCTATCAAAGGATTTTAATCACCTTTAGAGGAGGATTGTAAATTCTTTACAGGTCGATAATCTCCTTTAGGTAATTCTATGTTTTCTTGTTTATTATCATTCTTGCCTTCAATTATAATTTTATTATCAATACTTTTCTATGCATGAATCTGGCCAGGGAGATGCTATTAATCTTCTTCTTCTTCTTCATTCTTTTAATGTTCTTATTGCTTAATAGACTATGACTCTTCTCTTTGATTATTTTAATGTCCAGATTCGCTTGATCTTTGCTTATGGGTACCCTTTGCTATTCTTTAGGAAACAGGATGATTCTGTTTCTTATCTTAGAATTCCGATTATATTGAATTTGAAATAGCAGTACTTTCTTAAGGGATAGTTTCTTTAGATTGGAAATGCTTTTATTCATCTTTGTTGAGACGATCTGTTTTATTATTTAAAAGCTTCGTCTGCTTATTCTCTTTGTTTAGCTCTGATATTTGTTTTGATTCTTTATGATCTTGATCTTACTAATTGAATTCTTCTTAGTCATCTTCTTCTTCTTCAAGGAAATCTGGATGGTAATTCATAATGTCTCTATTTTTATCCTATTCTTTATTGATTGTCTCTGGTGACATAATCATTGGATTAATATCATCAAACTCTCCTTCATCTTCTTCCTCAGCATAATCATGCTTGTCTTGTCCACACACATCAGAACAGCTTAAATCTAAAATGCTTCTGTCATTCATAGGAGCGTTCGTTTCTTTCTCAACTCTCAACTTCGATGTTACTATCGCATTAGAATTCTATCCTTCAAGCTTATTCTTTCCTTCAACTTAATCTAGCCCTTTCTATCCTTCTAAGTTACTATCCCTTGCATTATTATCTTTTTTAGCTTTTTCTTCTTTTAGTTTTTTCTTAAGAAGTCTTTATTTTTCTTATTCTCTCATCATATTCTTCAATCTTTCGTTCTCTAAATGCTTTTCTTGCAATTAAGATTCTAGAATATTAATCTGTGATCTTGACTTCTCCATCTCCTCATCACTAAAAGCAGTTTGATTTCCGATTGAATTTTTCCTTTAAACTTTTACACTAGCTTCTTCTTGAGCCTTATCACTCAAGGCCGTTTAATTTCCAATTGAATTTCTTCTTACTACTTTTTCTGGATCTTCTTTTTGAATGTATTCTCTTGGTTTTCTGACTTCATCTCCTTCTTCAAACTAGTAATTATCTGTTTGTATTTCTATTTCTCTATTTTCAACTACATCTTCTGGTTGCTATTACAATTCAGGAGGTAGCACTTGTGTGGACATACACTATGTAGATCTTTTAGTTTTATCTTCCTCAGGATATCGATTTAGTTTCAGCAATTTATGTTCTTCATTATCTAACCCAAAACTGCCTCTTCTATTCTGAAAGTGTTTCTGAGATAATGAATGACCTGAGAAATTGTTGTCTCCAGCGAAACTAGGCGATGCATTCTCATGTTCTCCATCTTCTTCAGCCCATACATTGTTAAACACAATATTCTTATCTTGGTTTATTCCTCCTTAACCTTAATGATGCTAAATTTGATTTCTTTTTGCTTATGAAGTTGATTTAGAAGTTCGTTTTCTATTATCAGCTTCACCTGAAGAGCCTCTTTCATTTTATTCTTCTAGCCCTCCTAGATATGTACGAGGATTATCTTATGTAGACTTGTTTAAATTCCTACTAATACCTGGTTTTCTTTAAAGTTCAATCGCAGAGTTATTGAGAGAGTGAGCAATCGGAGGTCTGTATTCAGTATAATAAGAGCGTGTCGATAATTTATTTTATCTGTAAGAGTTGTTCAAATCTTCTCTGCTGTTATTCATTGCTTACCAGGCTCTTTCAAATTAGCTGCTGTTCATGTTTCTAGCTTACAATTCATATTATTTCATACTTTTATAAATCGAATCGCTAAGGATATTATTTTAACTTCCCATCATGAAAGACGAATCATTCAGCTGTCTTGACTAAAATCCTTTAGTTTCAAAGCGGTAATCATTAGAATTCCTTGACATAAATCCTTTGCCATTATTCTACCTTCTTGGGTATTAATTTAAGTGGATTTAACTTCTGAAATCAATTCGTAAATCTTGATTTTGCCTAGCTAATTACTTAAAAGTGTCAAAAAATGGATTGCTTCTTGATTTAAACAAAAGACTTTCTCCTTCAAAGGAGGACTAATCCATAATATTTCTTGATGATTTTTGTTATTCATCATTCAAAAAGCTATTCCTCAGCATCGTATCATGCAAACTTCTTTTATTCTAATCTGCTCTTAGAAAACTATTGATTTTGTTATTTTTTAGGCCAGTACTTTTGAGCTTGCTCTTATCTCCATTTTCAAACTGAGTTCCTGCCTAAATCAACTAAAGGAAGTACTATAAGTTCTTCTCATTAGCATACTCTTTATTGGATAGAACCTTCTTTCTTTTATCTTCTGGCCTGACTTTAAGACTCTTCCATACCTCATCGAAGTCTCCTCCTTGAATTAGTTTCTTTCTTTTTTGATATGCTTTCTCTTATTAATTCTACATAACTTAATCTTAGCGAGATGATATATTCTAAGAACTATTTCTACTTCTGTCTAAACCAGCGTTATTGATTGATCCTCCTAGCTATCCTGCCTAGTTACCAAGTGTTTTGATTTTAGAAGATACTTGCTAATCCTCTTGAATCTAACTTTCTTATGTGACTGTCTTCTTTCCAGGTCTGTCAAAACTTTTATCTAGTTGTGCTTTCCATTCCATTTGATTGTTTCTTCTGAACTCGTTAGCTATCTTTTATTCATAATTCACAGCCGCTGAAGCCCTCGATCTTTACGAAATTAGCATTTAAAATCATATTAAGAACAATAATCGTTTATTTTATGGAAAAATTCTGTTTAAAGTGATTTATTGAACTAAAAAATACCTAGAAATGTCAAGCTCAGGTGACTAAATGATTGGCTATGGTTTCTATTACTAAAGCTCTGGAATATGGCTGAGAAACGTTTTCTTTTAGGGAACAGCTTAAGATTAAGGACCACGATCAAGAAAGCTAATAGGAGGACTCCGAGAAGAAAAGAGGTTTTATTATGATGTATTATTATCTGGGATTATGGTTATTTGAGGGGGATACTATGCGCTGGCTTGACTTTACACCTTCTGATTCTACTTTGAATTTGATTCCGAAAAGTTACTTTAAAGTTATTCACCTAGCCCTTTTTGAATTATTTAATGGAACCATTTAGAGTTCTTGTCTACAAAAATATCATCATCGCTATCATTCTCAACAGAAAGAGCAAGGGATCCGCCATCAGGAGAAATAATAAACTATGATTGCCTTACTGAACGGCCAAATTCATAGAACTTCGGAGGATAGAATTTACAATCTAGATTCTATTCAAGGGATTGTTTGTCCTTGCTTTAAAAGAAAGCATTCGTAAGAAGCGTACTTAAATCCCATTCAAGAAGCCCATCGTTCTAGAGAGCGAACAATTTATTCGAAGTAGCAAATATATCCTTTATTTGGTTCTTTCCCTTTAACTTATCAGTATTGAAGAACTTATTGAAAAACACGATTTCTCCTTTGCTTGTTTGAGCACATCCTCCCCATTCTTCTGATGGGCAAAGCTTCACGAATGTTGACCAACTATATTACACTTGGATTTTCTATTGTTTTTTTGTTGTATTCTCTCCTTTATTCATGGATCCCATTATTATTATGGCTCCTTTTTCTAAGTTAAATATTTAAGTTATTAAACTAAAGAAGCTATTTTAAATTTACTTGTTAACACGTTGGTTGTGTTGTTTCTGCATATTACTTCTTTTACTTTCCCTTTTAAGTCAGGGATAGTAATTTCAGTAGGAGAGTTTAAGGATATTTCTTCGATGCTGTCTGTGGATGAATTAAGCTATGCAAGCAGCCCATTTGACCCTCTTCCCCATGAATACAAGACTCCTTAATCTGCATTTTTAAATATAATCATTATCTAATTGTTTCCAAATAGGGCCATAATTTTACCATCTACTGCGCAGGCGTGAGTTGATCCTAAAGATATTTACACAATTCTATGCAAAAAGATGTCAATAATTGCAATAACCTTAAACAATCCATACTTTTTGCTTTGAAGAGACAATATTTGCTTAAACTCTTTGCTTTCGAATATTCCCTTCCCTAGTCCTAATATTCCATCTCTTCTTGTGTCAGTACCTCTTGCAAATACTTCTCCATTTTCTAGAAAAAGTTAAAATAGTTTAAGATCAAAAACAATTACTTTACCTGTGAGAGCTAGCTCAACTGCATCACTTTTTTAGATTTGAATGACTTTGCCTTTATTAATTCCTTATACTTTCATCGGTTCTGTCATCCATAAGTCTTCTTTTGTGTTTATCGTTCCTCTTGCTTGTTTTTTCCTCCATCCACTTTCGCCTAAAAATGTTCATAATAATAATTAATGTATTGCAAGCGACTATATTGATGATCCATAGTAATATGAGAAAATGCTTACTTGCCAAGCAGACTAGTCGTTTAGTAGGCTTTATTTATGATTTAGGAGATCTTAATTGATCTCTGAGAGAAGGAGCATCCTGTTTACTAAGAAACATCGAGGTATGTTTCGATGTTTTATTGAGTCTTAATTGAAGGAATAATTTGTAATCAGTGATATTTAATTTTGAGTTGTTATATTCTTGTGAATCTTAAAACAAAATGAAAATAATCCCACACTTGACAAGTTGATTTTTACCTTCTAGATTAACTTTCTCTCACAATAGAGATCCAGCGATTTTATTTTTATTTCTTGCGAGCATTATTATAATGTCTTCGAAAATATTAAAAGAGTTTCTTTTTCAGTTCAACCATTTAGTTTATCAACTTACAGGGAAATCAATAACTATTATTATGAGGTTGTCCATACAACATTGAATAAAAAAGAAATTAGAAGATGGTTCGGTTCTAAAACAATTAAAGATGCTCTAATAAAGAATTATCTGAATAAATTTTTAAAATACTTATAAAAAACGAGATCAATCTTGAGAAAATTAAAGAATCTCTAAGTAAATAAGACTCCAAATTAGAAATCAACTCAAGAACCTAGGAAGAAAAACGAGAAAGCAAGCAAGTTTTTATTAGAAATATTGCTTCTTCATTCTAAGCAAAAATGCTGAATTTTCATATGAAAAATACATTTAAATCAATAATGCACGTGTAATAATACAATTGAACTTTAATAAACTTGTCTGTTTTTGAGTTAATTTCTTCCTTTTTTGACAAAGATCTTAACATATCTACAAAGTTATTTGCCTTGTTTGTTAAAATAATCTGAATTGTCTTCACTAATTCAATGATTTTGAGATTATGAAGAAACTTACTGGACTACATCATCGAGAGGATGGGAAAGATCCACGGCATTGTCTTGTTCTTCTTTGCATTTTATCAAATAGTAATATTATTACAACGCTATTAGTCTGTTTAAGAAAATAGATATTATCAAGAGCGTAGCATTCAAATAAATGTCTCCTTCTGCCTCGAATTTCTATTCAAGGATAATTAGATCCCTTTATGTGACAGAATTATAGTTGATACTCTTCTCGATCTCATGCATTTCTTGAAGGTCAGCGGATATCGAAATAGAATAAGCCCAGTGAATCGCAACAAGAACGATTGCAACTGTGTGATATTTTAAAACTTGCTGAACTTCTTCACTTTTCTCTACGAACTCAAGCAGAGCAGCCTTCATGCCTTTCGGAAGAGGGATTACAAATATTACTCCCACTATTATTTAGGCTATGCAGAATATCATCTTGATAAGATCCAAGGAAATAATCAACATTCTTTAACTTTATCTCTCTATTTGTCAAACCTCTTTTTATTTGTTTCTAAAATCACTACATTTGAAAGTTCACAGCCAAAACTGAGAAATACAGACTAGATCAAGATATGTATTTATGAAATAGGTATAATTTGTAAATCACTGTTTTTGGATTTATTCAATTAGGAAAATATTTGTATTAACTAATACTATTTAATAGCTCTATTTAACAATTCTGCCTGATGATTGTGGGAAAGAAAAGAGAGAGAGAGAAGAAGTCTCATCAGTTTTCGTTAAATGATTTTTTCTTTTTTTGTAAGGAAATATTTCATAAACTATTCCAATGGCGCACATTTTTTTTAGAATTCAAAGTCATTTAAGATATTTAAGAAAAATAAAGTTATTATATCAAAAATATAAAGATGACACAACAAAACGGTTAGATGCTCCTATTTCACTGACACAAACAACACTTAATCACTTGAATTCGTTTGAATAGAGGATAACATTCATTTTTTCTGAGATGCTTCTCTTTGATGTTTGATTATCTTAGACAATTTCTTGTTTTCCTTAGCGGCACTATCTACAATGAACAAGGTGGCAATTTTGTGTTTCCAATGTCCAGGAGTATTAGTAACTTTACCAAGGGCTTTAAGAGCAGAATCAGCACATTCTTCTGGCAGGATTTCGAGTTATTTTTTCTTGAACCCATCAGTCATTGGTGTAGCAACCCATCCTGGTCTCACACTAAGAAAATCGACTTCTCCTTTGTATTCTTCAGATAGAGATTGACTGAAATAGTCATTGTAGGATTTACATGCTCCATACATGGTGAATCCACAAAGAGGCTCTATCTTAGTGATACTGGATAGAGAAATCACACCGGACTTCTTGCCTGGTCTTTGTCTCATTTTGGAGACCAGTTTATTTGTCAGAAGAGTCTAAGAAACAATGTTCATAGCTATCATTTTCAAAAGATCTTCTTCAGTTTGTTGTTCAAATGAAAGTGTTCGAAGATGTAATCCCACGTTGTTGACAAGGAGACTGATATCAAGTCCATCCAATTAGTCTACAGCAGACTAAACAACACCAGGAGTGAGGATCTGTGAAAAATCAATCTCAACGATTTTTATCTGAATGTTTGGATTGATAGTGCTTTTAATCTCTTAAGCAAGAGCTTCACCCTTTTCTTTATTTCTGATGAGCATAACAAGGTTAAATCCTCTCTTTGCAAGCTGAAGAGCGAATCCTTTACCGATGCCATCAGTGGCAGCTGAAACCACAGCGTAAGAGTCTTTTCCGTATCTCTCAATCAAGTTATAGCTTGGAGTGAGATTTTTAATCAGGAAAGAAAGGGATTTTGCAAGAATCTTAGCTCCTACTACTGCAGCTGCTCCTGCTGCAAAGACACCAACTGCTCTCTTGTTATCAAGAACGAATTTATCTAGTTTATCCATTTACCTATTATCTTAATATTTCTGTTGATTCGTTTCTCTGTTTTTATTATTAATAAGATATTAGAGTATCTTTTCCTGCTGGATTTATGCAAACTAATTTGGATTCTGATTGTCTTTTATAGCTTTTTCCCTTCTTCGTTTACACTAAAATAAACAACAAAAAACCTAAATAAACTTTAAAATCAAACAATCTTTACCAGAATTAGAAAGTTCCAAGAGAATTGCGCAATTTCATCTCAACCTACGTCACAAACAGGATGAGTAAATTATTAATGAGACTAGATGAGCATTTTGCATTTAGAAAATGATCAGACAGTTCTTTTAAACAAGAAATGCTAATTTTCCTGCTCTTCTTTTGGTAGAGGCTTTCTGCTGGTAAAGGATTTGAGAAAGTCATGGAAGCAGAAGAAGCAGGAAACAAGAACTTTCAGAGGTTAAATTAATTATTGGTAGAAATAAATAAAGGAAGTTACTTGAGAAGAATATGAGAAATATCATCAATAGAGACTATGGCAGGTACGAAAGTTTCATTCAAATTGATAGTCAAATATTTCAAAAATAGGTTCTTGATTGAAGAGCTGGGCGAGGAAGTTGAAGCATTCGACTTTGAAGAGTTTTCATACACTCTCTATGTCCTAACGAAAACAAAAAAACTATTTGCAATCAAATTCTAAGAACTCGATGGATATGAAGTAATGCCATTTTGGAATAAATGAATTAACTTATAAGATTTATATATGAAGGTGCTCTTCTAAGCTGATTTGAGCAGCGATATTGTTGAGAGCGAGAAAATTTTGGGGATAAAGTACGTATTAGAGTTCGAAGGAGTTGTGCTTGTTGGAAGTAGCGGAGAAATACTTAAATTTTAGAACTCTGATAAGTAGTGTGAGAGCGTGGGCTGTATAGAAAGCGGTATTTTAGGGTTTTCATACTCTCCTAATCAGGAAATACTTGTGATTGCAACTGGCAACCACACTCTGATTTCATTTGACACTTCTTTTGATGTGATATCGGAAGTACATATCGATGATAATCCTGATACTTTCAAGCCACCTTCAACTTCTTCTCCAGTATATTTTACTTGGAAAGCTGATGCAAAGGTAAAACATGAATAGTAATGATCTGAATTAGAATAAAATGTGTTGAGTAGTTCTACTCTTGCAATTACGCAGTCGAAACTGGCAGGAAATGTTTAACTCGCAGTAGTACTCACGAAGTCTTCAAGTCTCCAGCTAAGCCAGATCCTGAAGGTGGAGTAGTGGCTTCAGTTGCAGAAACCCCTCTTTCTAGTAAGTCTTAAAATCTGCTTCTAATGTAAATACTTTTTGTTAGATCTTGAAGGTCCTGTGTGCTGGTAGCCTACTGGAAATTTCATAGCTGGAGTTGATAGATAGCCTATCAAGAATGATTAAAGCAAGAGCTTAACAAGAGTAGTCTTTTGGGAAAAAAATGGGCTAAGACATCTTGAATTCAACTTGCCAAACTTTGTTGACCCATCCCACTAAAACTCAAATACCTTGAAAGTGATTTCCTTAGCTTACAACAAAGATTCCGATATCCTCGCAGTGCACACAAAGTAACAATCCAATTCCATTTGCAGGTTGTTGAACACCTTGGATATTTGCTTTAAACAGAGAAGAAACAGATGGAAAAGAGAAAATACTCCTTTACCACCGAAGCAACTATCGCTGGTATCTCAAGAAGGTTATCAACAGCTTAGAGAGCTCAAGTGATTCAGTAGACAATCTTGACGTGATTGGGATATTCTGGTGTGCATAGAATAGCAAGAGGATGATCATAGTGTATAGAAAAGGAGCAGCAGAAGTGTTTGATTTTAACCTAGCACACAGCTAAAATGCCCATGATCCTTCAAATGAAAACAATTTATCAATAGCAGTATCTGTCGATAACAACAAACTGCTCACTACGGTCTTCAAGAAAACAATAATGCCACCTCCAATGTCCAATTTCGAACTCACATTGCCTTCTCCAATTCTTGCCTTTTCAGTTGGAAACAGTAATTTCACACACACAGATTTTACAATCTTTAAAATCAATATTTTAATTGGAATTGTTATCAAAAAAAGAATATGTGCTAGCTGTATGCGAGGAGAGCTTGGATTTTTTCCAGATAGATATAAGTCTGAGCATCAAGTAGAAAAGTATCAAGAACACTTTCACAAAACCAGAAAACAGGTTGTAATAGCTCTTGATGGTACCTTATTTAGACAAATACTCTGTATTTTTCGTGCATTCCAAAGAATAGACTAAATTCATTGTTGAGATCATCCTTGATAAAGAGTTCAACTTGATTTAAGTCTTGGAAAAAAGCATCAAGAGCTCCTTAACTGCTGTATGCCCTTCAGGACATCTCTTTATTCAAGCTGATACTCCGAGCAAAGCTGAAACAGTAAAGTTTATATAGGAAGAGGAAAATGAAGAAGATGGAGAGGAGGAAGGATATGGTTTCACTGAGAAATACAATCCAAATTATCTATTTATTCAAAATAGCAAGGGAGTTGTCTTCAAATATTTCCTGAATTCTGATTCTAAACTCGAAAAGCACTGCACTTTTGAGGTTGCTGCTTTCAAAATGTAAGCTACCCTTCTTGATGGAGCAGAGCTGCTCTTTGGACTCTCTATCAACAATCGGTTAATGCTTGGCCCAAAGATAATTTCAACTTAAGCCACTTCGTTTACTCTCTATGGCTCCTTCTTATTGTTCACTCAAAATACTCTGGGCATGTATCAATGCATGTACGTTTTCGACTTTAAAGACCCTAAAAATCCCATTGCTTCAATGAGTTCAAGTGTTGTTCTCCCTTCGCCAGAGAGCAAAAGTCTGAACGTAAGAAATATCGAGAGAGGCAGCACGATTGTCTCTATGACTAATGGCAAGCTCATTTTCCAATTACCTCGTGGTAATCTAGAAGTTGTAAACCATAGAATTATCTTCTTGAACAAGACCAAGAAACTCATTGATGCTTGCAACTACAATGAAGCTTTTGAACTGTGCAGGACTAATAAATTAGATTTAAACTTGATTTTCGACTTAAACCCTCAATAATTCATAGAAAAAGCTCCTTCTATTTTGACACAGTTCAAGAAAGATGACTACATTAACTTACTGATAGCCTAATCTAAGCCTTCTATTTCAGATGAAGTTTAATACTGTGTCTACGATGAAGAGTTCGCTAAACTAAAGGCTTACCACTAGACTTACCTCACTAAGAAGGTCAACGTCTTGTGTGACACCATCATAAATTCCCTCTAAAACGCAGATGAAAAATACCTTTACTCTAAATTCACAGCACATATTAGAAAGGAACCAAGTGAACTAGAGTATGTATTGAACCAAATCAAAACAGCTAAAGACCAAGAAGAGAGCGATAAGTCTCAAATTCATCCTCCCCATCTCAATCCAGCAAGTAAGTTCTACACAAAGTGATCAAATAATCACTTATTGTATTTTAGCTAATAAAAAGTTCACAAACAAAAAGCAAGTCTCAGCTCGTAGTCTTCTTGAGTACGTATGTTGGCTAGCCGATGCAGAAAAGATATACGAAGTATCTCTTGGAACTTATGATCTCGAGCTTGTGGCAATGGCAGCTGAGTTCACACACAAAGATCCAAAGGAATATGTGCCTTACTTGGAAAAGCTTAAGGCCATCACTGACTTAATAGAGAGAAAATACCTCATCAACACGCATATGAAGAAGTATGATAGAGCAGTGGAAGTGCTTGCTGAAGGAACAGAAGAATAGAAAAAGAGGGCATTGCATCTTATTAAGTCTCATGAACTTTTTAATACAGGGCTCAAGGTGTTTAAGTATGAGCCAGCAATTATTAGAGAAATTAAGATCTTTATGGGAGACCATTTGGCTTCTAAGAAAGAATTCTAGCAAGCTCTCTTAGCATTCGAGTCAGTAAATGCTCTTGACCATGCTCTTGGTACTTGCAAAAAGGCAGGAGAATACAAAAGAGCTCTTTTCTATGCTACAAAATTAGGCAAAAGTGAAGAAGAAAAATAAGAAATTCTCAAAGATATCCTCCATGAATTCCTTTTGCAAGACCAACACGTTCAAGCAGGTCAGGTTTGCAGGAAATTAGGAGATTTGTAGGCTGCTCTGGAGCACTTCATCAAAGGATCTGATTGGTCTCAGGTATCTAAAACTCTAATAATGCTAGGGGAAGGCATGGAAGAAGCGAAGAAGAAATATGTAATCCCCGCTCTGGAGTTAGCTGCTAACCTTCAAAACAATTAACTCAAGCATTACAAACTGCAATTCTTTGAGAAATTCGCCAGACTGAAAATTGTCCAAGAAGAAAAGGTACTTTGAATAACTTATTAAATCAAAATAATTTATTGTAACCCATGAATGTTTAGAGGATGAGACCATAGCTATTTGGTGAGATGGGAGCAGGAACTTAGTTTGGTTAGACAGAATAAGATATGATATCTGACATCTCAGACTCAACGCAAAAGACAACTACAACTCATACATCCTACACTTTGTAAGATCAATTAATAATAATTATCTTATCTTATGATTTAATAAATTTCAGCTCGATAACTACTGGCATGAGAAAGAAGAAGGACAAAAAGCAAAAGAATCTACTCAAGCGTAATATTAAGGAAGGTTCTCCTGTGGAGGAAGAGTACATTGTCGAGTTGCTTCTAGAGATGCAATCATAGCTGTCAATTTTCTGTAATAAGCCTATTTGTATTTTATGTGATTCTAATAATATTTTCTTTTAGCGGAGTGCAAGAACTTAATCTAGTATCTAGTCTATTTTGATTTGATTGGGCCTGCTGAAGAACTGAATAAGGAAATGAAAAGCTACGAAGAAGTGATCAACGTAAAGGTTAGAACTCTCAGACAGACACTCTTCGAAGAGAGCAATCCCGAACTAAACTAGATTTATCCAGCAATTAAATAGTTTGACCATAAAAATACAAAGCCTTTGGACGTATTTTTGAGTAATTTCGATCATGTTCTGTAATGAAAGCAGCACAAATACGGAATAAGCTCGCTTTTTGTAAAACAATATGTAAGAACTAGTAGTATTTAGAATCAAAATACCTTAGCCAATTTTGGAAATCTTCTCTTATTTTTACCTTCTTTCACTCCTGTTTCATTCCTTTCACACACACAATAATTTTCTGCTAATATTTCTATTATCAGTCTAATTTAAACTCATTGGCTATATTGATAAAAGGCTACAAAGAGAAACTTATCAAAAACTAAGGGTCCTTCATTTTTAATGTTGTGAAGATAATAATGATATTTTAATTCAATTTTCAGGGACTAACTCTTGGACAAGAAATTTTATAGACGCCGTATCACTAATTTGAGAAAGGAGAATCATCAACTGTCTATTTATGATTTTGGTATTATTTAGATAATCTAGAATCAAATCATAGCTAATAACTACAATAAAAAAAGGACAGCAAAACAGAAGAATGAGTGCCATCATATCTGAAAGAAACCCTGATGCAACGGTGTATGTTGGAGGAATAGATCAGAGAGTAAGCTAAGAAGTTCTATGGGAGCTGTTCGCATAGTGCGGCATTGTGTAGAATGTGCATTTGCCTAAGGATAAAATCACTGGAGAACATTAGGTACTGGACAAGACAATAAAAAGCAACTTAAGCAAGATTATGTTCGATTTATTATAAAACAAAAAGATACAGGAAGTTAGAATGTTTTAGATGAGACTAGTTTATATGGGGAAATTATTAAATGAACATTGATTGTGCGTTTACAAACTCAAAATTCAATTGTATTTCTTTTTGTAAGGGGTATGGATTTGTAGAGTTTAAATCTGAAGAGGACGCTGACTACGCAATAAAGATCATGCACATGATCAAATTGTATTAGAAACCTATTAAAGTGAATAAAGCTTCTTAAGACAAGAGAACGCAGGAAGTAGGAGCAAACGTGTTTATTGGAAGTCTGGATCCTTCCATTACAGAGCTTCAACTGCAAGATACGTTTTCTTCCTTCGGATTAATTCTCAGCAGAAGAGTAATTTCTTTTAAATGAGTTTACATTTTCTAAGGAACTGCTTATTATTTTCTAGATTGTGAGAGATCCTGACAGCAATATATCTAAAGGATATGCATTCATTTCTTTTGATAACTTTGAGTCATCTGACAATGCAATCTAAGCTATGAATGGTAATCCAAAAACAAAATTCCAAATCTAACTCATATTCACTTGTTTAAAGGGTAGTTTTATGGCAGCTAAAAGATTAGCGTCTAATATGCTTTCAAGAAAGACTCAAAAGGAGAACGACACGGTTCAGCTGCAGGTTATATTTTACTTAACTTTGTTTTTCTTCTTTTTCTAATGATATTTTATATCTAGAGAGGCTATTGGCTGCAAATAGACCCTAGCAGTTGTAGACTAGCATCAATATCAATGCTCCTCTTCCTCTTATCCCAAAAGGGATCTAAAGATAAAATCTAGGGTAAGCATTTAATTCTGACAAATTATCATACAATTGTTTTTTTACAGAATGGCTAAAGGGCTCATGGAACCTGGACCAATGTCTCATTAAGGTGGATTTGGATAGCCTCCTTTATTTGCAGGACCTCCAATGCATAATTACTAGATGCCTCCTCATCTACCTCCAAACCTTCCACCTCCAATGTTCATGCCTCCTGGAATGGGACCACCTCCAAATCAGCAAGGATACCCAATGCCTCCAAACATGCCTCCACCTCCTATGCATCTCAATAATTTCTAAATGCCTCCTCCCCCTCACTTTATGCGTAATACACTTTCCCTATTTTCTTGTAATCCTCATTTATTTGTTTTCAATAACAAAAGCACCTAGCATGCCTAATCTCCCGTTGCCTCCTAGAATCAACTGAAAAAATAATTAAGATGGTGGTTTGTACAATATTTATCCATAATATTAACTGTTTTTAGTAAAATTTAAATGACTTTACATATGTGAATAATAAATAATTAAACAGCTTGTTTTATGGTCCAAATAAACAAATAAGAAAAATGTGTGGTATTTTTAAATAATGGCGCGAAATTAATCCTTAGCGTGTCCGAAAAAACAAGAATAAGCAAGATAAGAGAGAAGAAAAAAGAAGAGGAACTGAGAGAGGTCTATTTAATAGGCGCATATTTTTGTTTTGGATTTTTAGCTTGGGGTACAAAAGCCAGGCAACGGACTGAGAGGAAAATAGTAAAAATAAAACAAAAAAACAAATAAAACCCTAACTGAAGACCTTTCTGAAGACGAAAATGGTTGATGTAAGCTACTATTCTTTACATTTCATTAGCAGACATGATTGATCTAGTCTATTCATGGCATTATCTGATAAATATTTGTTGCATTCAGAACAAGAACGACGTTGTAGCTGAGTTCAAGCTTGTCTTAGTTGGAGATGGTGGTGTTGGTAAGACCACATTCGTGACCAGACATTAAACTGGTGAGTTCGAAAAGAGATACGTGGCCACTCAAGGAGTCAACGTCTCCAACATGATTCTTCACACTTCCAGAGGTGCAATCAGATTCAACATTTGGGATACCGCTGGATAAGAAAAATTAGGAGGTCTCCGTGAAGGATATTAGTAAGCGATTTTATAAATATTCAAAAAAGGCTTTATTTTCTCATTGAATGCAACCAAAACCTAATTGATATTAATATTACTTATTTATCTCTTTTAGCATTGGTGCTCATGCTGCTATCATGATGTTCGATGTCACTGCTAGAATCACTTACAAGAACATTCCTAAGTGGCACAAGGATCTGACTAGAATCTGTGAAAATATCCCTATCGTCCTTGTTGGTAACAAAGTCGATTCCAAGGACAGAAAAGTCAAGGCAAGACAAATCACTTTCCACAGAAAGAGATCTCTTTAGTACTATGATGTCTCCGCTAAGTCTAACTACTAATATGAGAAGCCCTTCCTCTGGATTCTCCGTAAGCTCACCGGTGACCCAAATCTTCACTTAGTTGAGGGTATCGCCCTTGCTCCTCCCACTGAAGTCATGGATGAGAACACTATCAGAGAAATTGAACGTGAGCACTAACAAATTGCAGAAGGTGCAGTTCTTCCTGATGAAGAAGATGATGAGTTTGCATGAAAGGCTAACTATTATTTCGACTTGAATTTTAATCTTTCACTGTGTTGAATATCTCATGACTGCTGTTTTTTTATCAAAATCTATGTGTTTGTTGCTGTCATTGTGTTAAAAAATGCTATCATCAGTGCATAAGTAGTATTAATGATATTTCAATAGTCAATTATTTAATTAAAAAAGAAATAATTCCCCTAAGACTATTTTAAAATAACTAACAATCAAAAAATAAAAAAGATTTCTACAAACTAAAAACTAAGAAATACGCTCTTTTCCAAGTTAAAATTTGAATTTTTAGGAAGGGATACTTTGAGCAATTATCCCCATTGTGAATTCATATCTTAACATAGTCCTGAACGTTCTCAGAAAAAAATAGAAGGACAAAAATATTGTGCCAAAATTTAGAGATAAGCAGCGTTAAGAGCAGCTGGTTCCTAGCTTCGGAGGATAATAATTAATTCAAAAACTAAATTAAAAAAGGAAAAACTGTAAAAAAAGTAAATCATCAATCAGATATTTCAGATCTCATGAAGATTTGCCAGTTTTAAGTTCCTTGAAGAGGAGGATAAACTGAGTTCTTTTTGAACTTATTTTAGGCCAAAAAATCAACTGAAAAGTCTAATTTCATAAGAAATCATTGGACTGGAAAGGTAAAAAATCAGATCACACAAAAAAACAACATTTTCAAATAAGAGTCCAAATTTCAATGATGATTCTTAGAGTCTCACGACGTCTGATAATTAATGACGAAACAACACTCTCCTGATCAATATTTGGACTCTATATCTTTATTTCTCTCTCTTTCTCTTCTAATTCAATTACTAATTCTGTCTTTTTCTCTTTCTAATGATTTTCTTTTAACCAGGTTCCACACTGCAATTGAATCGATTCTATGAAGTTTCTCTCCTTAGAGTTCCTTCAATCACGAAATCAAAGCCATAATTCCTTTTGAGTAGATCGCTAATCCAACAAGGTATTTTATACTTTCTTTCCCTACATATTCGAGGATTAAAGCTTTGCTTGATGAAAAATTCTGACACCGTTGAAAAGTCATGAAAATAAACCTTACTAGCCTTCTGACAAGCTTTCCTCATTTCTCTTTGAATCTTATTTTTATCCCCCTTATCTTACTTATTGTATTTGAAATAAAGGTGTAACTTAACTCAAAAACTAATGATGATCATCTTGTTTCGGTGCTTCTTTCGGTTCAAAACTAAGGTACAGACTTAATATTTTTAAATATAAAAGAAGTGCTTAATGATGAAAATTTGTCTCGTTCGTCTGAAATCTATTGAAGAAATCTTATACGGAACACTGATCAAGCACTTCTTCTTTTTCCTTTTATCATTTTCTTCCTTCTTTTTCTCATTTAATTATTTTCATTAGGAGTCAAAAGTAGCAGAACCAGCATGACACATTTCTCAGAACACTCAAGATCTTTCAAAATAAATTTCTTCTTCATTTTGTCTCTATGTTTCTTAAATTGTATGAGAAATATTAAAATCTTCAACAAATTTCAATATAAATCAGAATTACTATTAATGATAGAAGATAATTATTAGGGCAGATTGAATGATGAGATTGAATTTTCAAACAAATAATATTAACTAATTAGTTGTTACAATTTTAAAAATATATTATTTTAATAAATAATAAATAAACTCAAAAAGAAAAAGAAAATAAAGATAGATAGATGGCGACCAACTAAAATTAAAAAGACGACCCGAAAGAACCCCATACACAGTACAAGACATTCTTAGGAGCCAGAGTACTATGGCCTCCTGAATGTGCTGATGACATCTTGGAAGGAGCTATCAAAGAAACACAAAATGCTCTTACTAAATTCGAAATAGCTAGAGAAGGACAAAAAGTATGCATTTATAAATCAAATCATCTTTTTTTTAACCTAAAAGAAAACAAAATCATTATTTGCTTATATTTTGAAATAAAGATTGCTGAATACTTAAAGAAGTACATGGACGATAAGTTTGAGCCATACTGGCATGTTTTCTTCGGAAAGAACTTTGGATGCTAGTCTGTTCATAATAAGAACCGTTTCATCTATTTTTACATAGAAAAAACTGCTTTCCTCATGTATCAGACCCAATGAAATTGTCAACGTTAAAATTTCCATAATTTTATCCCTTTTTTTCTTGCTATCTGTTCAATGTTTAAGTACTGTATGTTCTTATTATTTATGGACAAAAAAGATGAACCATTTTTTACAATATTTCTCCCATTGTAAATTCATACATTTTAACATAAGAGATGCGATTTCTTTATTTCAAAACAATTTGGCAATATCCTAGACAACTTCGTCTGAAGAATTTTTTTTCTTTAAAGGTTTCTCTTCTGTCTGATTGTTTTATTATTATTAGTTTTTTTTCTTCTATGCGTTTTAAGCCTTTGTTTCTTCGTTTGCAGCCATTGTAGCCATTACTTATTTTCTTTTTTCATACTATTCGACTTAATCTGCTTAGATCAAAAGTGAACTCTATTCTTTGAACTTGTATCTTTGTATTGTCTATGTTGGCTTTAAATAATGTGGTTCATCGAGTTCTTGAGATTCAAGAGGATCATTTCTCTTGATCATGTTTTTAAGTGTCTTATAAGCAGTGTTGAGGTCAAAATGTTACTCATATTCTTTGTTGTCTCCTAAATGTTCTCTTGCAGCATCAATGAACTCCTCGTAGCTCATCTTGGATCCATCTATCTTCCCAATAGAACCCTAATTTCTATAATATTAATAAATAATTTTTAAAATAATAATCTTACCTTTGACTAGATAGAATTTTATTGTATTTGAGACCCATTTTATTTTTCATTTACACGATTTGGAGCATTTTATCCTTAGGGGTTGCGTTGACTTGACTATTTGGGAGATATCTTTAAATTTGGATCTTCTGTCATGAACATGGCTGGTTCTTATTCTTCTACATTTTTAGTTTCTTCCTCTTCTTCTTCTTCATTTTCTTACTCTTGATAGCCCTGCTACTACTCTTACTCTTATATTTCATTTGCAGGCGGCATTTCAACTCCAAGAAAGTAGTTTCTTTCCTTCTCAAAATCGTCCTTTTCTATTTTTCTAATATTGTCGAACTTGATTTTGAACCTGTTTTTATCTGTTTTCTGTTTCAAGTAAAACTTTTCAACTTCTTCATTTATCACAAGAGCCCCTACAAAATACAGAATAGTTCTAATATATTCTCAATCCTTTAAATAATATTACCTGTTCTTGCATAAACTTCCATTTCTAATCCTTTGTGCTCGTTCTTCACAGAAAAAGGGTTTCCACTGATAATTAGTTTGACAAGATTACGGAAATTGCGAGCACAAATAAGATTATGCTAATTCTCTACAGCATTATAAGAAAAGTCTAAGACTTTTAATGACATAAAATTTCCAGCCACTAACCTCTCAGTATGGATACCTTAATAGACAATCAAACACAATAAATACAAACAAATCTAATATTCTTTTTTGGTTTATTACCTCGAAGAATATTTCTAGAGAGATCTAAGATCTTTAGCTTCTTAATTGATGCTAGAGTGTACCATAAATTAGAAGCTGACATATCAGATTCAAAGAGATTTCCACTAAGATTTAATTCTTCTAAATTAACGAAATTAGCCATTGAAGGAGGTAATTCCTTCAGATCATTACTCTCCAGGGATAACTTTCTATTAACAAACATTAAACATTTAAAATCGATCATTTTCGATCATTTATATTACTTAAGGAGAGGAATGTGTGATAGTGTTTCAATAGAAAGGGGCTGTATTTGATTGAAAGACAGATCTAAGTTTTCAAGATTTTTGAAAGTTACATTTTCCGCTAGTGAAAGTGTTTGTATTTTATTTGCGCTGATGTTTAACGTTTGTAAGCCAGTCAAATACACGAAATCTTCAAGAGACAGTTCATTTTCACTAATGTCCAGGCTAACAAGGTAGATAAACCAGCCAAGATCTTCTACTTTAGTTGAAACCATGTTCTTTTCTTTAAAAATATATTTCAATCAATCATAAATCATAAAAATAAGATAATAGTAGCGAATATCATAACAGTAACTTGAACTTTCAATTCAAAATAGATTTCATTGTAATTCTTGTAGGTTAAGAAATGTTTACTTGAGAGCTTAATTTAGATTACATCATTAGGAAATTCACATCTCGCCTCTTCGATGATTGCATAACCATCAAGTATTCTTTTTGGTCTCTTGCTCTCATCAAAGAGAGGGATCTTTTTAATCTTGTAAGGGTTTCTAGTTAGCTTAGCTCCCCTTTTATACTTTAATTTCGGCAGTTTGATTTATCCAAGATCCTTGTACTTCAAAGGAAAAGCCATTTGCTCCTTGATTTACTTTGTCAGCATGGTGAATAATTGTCTTGTATTGATTCTTTTTCTTGCAAATTTAAGCACCTCAAAGCGATTAATTAGGGATGTGTATGGAAATAATAGAATAATTAATTTTCCACTTTTAACTGCATTGTCTGCAGTCTTTATCCCAAAATTAAAGGAAACTCTTAGAATAGTCCAGTATTGAAAAAGGACATATTGGTATCTTTTCGAAATGAATAATCAAAATAAAAATACATTATTTTTTCATATTGTAGTAGTTTCTTCCAAAAAAGTTATTGATTTCTATTAGATTTATTACTTTAAAATGAGAATGTAGGTGTAATCATTCTTCTTTCCGAAATAAGAAACAGAAAAACAAGACAAATGTATCTTTATTGTTTTTGCAGATATCATATGAAAATGAAAATCAGACTACAAGAGAGAATCTCTCATATTTTAGTGTCTCAAAAATCATCATCCTCCAAAGGGTTGCTATGAACTTTTCTGATTCATCATCTAACACTTTGTAGACATGTTTTACAAGTTTATCAGGAGAGCATCTTTGCACAATTTTCTTCACGATTAATTCTACAAAACTGAGTTCTTCCTGTCCTAGCCACTCTTTGCTCTTCTTTAGCAGATATGGTTTCACTTTCGACTCCAGAAGCTTGCTCTATTATAAAATCAATCATAAAACATTAGAATTCATTAAATTTCCATTAGAAAAGTTAATGTTCCATGTCTGTTGTGTTTTAAATCATTTAACCTTTTCAAAAATGTCCCAGTTGAATGGGAAAGAGAACAGTTAAACATTTGAGCTGTCACTAATAGGAGGAATCATTGACAGTATTTCTTTTAGCCCATTTTTCATCTCCTCTTCAGTAAATTGCTTAACAGGTACGCTAGGCACTGGTACAGGTACAAGAACACTTTGTGCTGGTGTTTCAGTTATTGTTGCTGTCTATCCATTTGTGTTTTGACTTTTTTAGTCTGGTTAACGTGCCGCTGATCCAATTTTAGGAAGTTCAACCTTTCTTAATTCTTTGAGGCGTTCTTCTTCCTCCTCTTCTTCCAAACTTCCAAATACATTTTTTATTGGCTTATTATTCTCCATCATTTCAGCTCTTGAAGTGTGAACTATGTTAATATTCTGCGGTTCAATACTTTTTTCTTCTTCCATTTCTTCTTGTGGGAAGAGCAATCCAAGTCGTAGCTTTTCTTATTAGAATTGCTAATTTGTTCTGACATTTAATTATTAAATAGCCTTTCCAACAGTCACATCACGAGGATTCAAACTTGCATACTCAATCACATCGTTTTCTTGAGGCTTTTCCTCTGGGAAATCGGTTTCTTCTATTAATCTAAAAGTAGTTTCTATTATTTCTGGTCTTTTGGTAACATTATCCTCCTGATCTTCTTCATCTTCCTCAGGCATTGGAATGTTAAATGCTGGTTCGGGAGGATTAAGTAGCTCGTACTCTTTTCTGCGATCATTTTCGTCTTCATCCATCTCCCTCTAACGTTGACGTTTTCTTTCAACTAATTTGGTTCGATGTTTATGCCTTTCAACATCATCGTTATAGCTGAGTTCCTTCTCAAGGATTCTAAGACGATTTCTCTCTCTATCCTTTTCTCTTTCTTTTTCCCTTTTCTTTTCTTTAGCTTATTCTTCTTCGTGATCTAGCCATTCGTTTAATTTATCCTTCATCCTTCGTTCTATTTCTCTCTACTACTACTTCTTTTTGCTCTCTCTTTCTCTTTCTTTTGGATGCAACTTTCTCTCTTCCTCTTCTCTTTTCCTCTCTCTCACTTTCTCTACTTTTTCCTATCAAAGAATCCATTAAGTCTATTAAAATCATAAAAATAGTTTAATTTGCAATATTTAGCAATCTTATTTGAAATCATAAAAGCTACGTCGATGCTTCTCATCAGAAGATTGATCCTGTCTTTAATGCTTTGATCGTCCTTTTCTAGGTATTCATCAAAGGAAGAGAACTTCGCTTCTTCTGAATTCTCATCTTTGGAAGATGCGATGCCATCTTCAAATTGCTTTCTCTTTAGTTTTTTCCATTCTTCAATAAACTTTTGTGTCGTCTATGATGGTTTTACTACTAATTTCTCCTCGATAATTTCAAATCCATCTAGCAAACGCACGCACTTCAGCACACCCTCCACGAGCTTGAATTCAACAATTCCAAAAGAGTTCAGATTTCCTTTCTCATCAGCAGATCGCTTCCATTTCTCAACTTACCCGCATTCCTTTGTTTTGAAAAGTTAATGTTATTTCAATAAATAACTTTTTCAATTCGAATGGTTTCAAGGCTAAGCTTACCTCGAGTAGCTTTTTAATGAAATCCTCGGGGATATCAGGGTGGATATTGTTAACAAATAACTTCCTCCACTAGGAATCTTAAGATTATTGATTAGTCTATGCAGCAGAAGGAGGCATGCTGAGTGTTGAAGAGAGTTGAGGTTAAGAATCACTGCTGTTGAAAGACATTTCTGGAGGACGCATTTGAAATTGAGGCTGTTGTGGATGCATCATATGAGGAGGAGGATTCTGCATATTAAAAACTGGCTAATAGGAGTTCATAATAGGAGGCTGTTACATTTGGTACTGCTAATATTAGTTCATCATTCCAGGAGGCACTAGTCAAATAAAACGAAATATGTTAGAACACACACAACTTTGAAGGAAACAGCATTTTTAATGGAGGGTTTTTTGATTTACTGCTTGGAGGGAGCATGCCTGGCATTTGCTGTGGAGGATACATCTGAATTCCTAATAAACAAAAACAAAATGTGTTGGATTTTTAAGGCGATTAAACTGTCAAAGATCTATCATAAATATTTTGTATTTACGCTACGCTCCAGGAGGAAGGAATGGAGGATGTCCCATATTTGGCATATTTCCCACTGTGTTAAATGAAAACGTCTAATATTATCTAAACAGCATTTAAATTTATTTTACTTGAATTCATCAACTGAGGTATTGGCATGCCATTTGGAAGCATTGGCATTCGCATACCATTGTTAAGATCGCTCATTTTTTGAAGAACTAATACAAGACTAAGATGAAAGAATGATCCTAATAAAAGATATGAAGTATTGCCTAAGAAGTATCTTCTTTATCTTTTGCGCAGATACTTTTTGTTATGATTTTAATATTAGTATATTTGGCTCGTAACCTAATGATCTTCCAGAGGTAGACGTCTAATTGTTTAATTGATGATATAATCTTGTGAATAAATACTTTCTTACTTTAAATAATTTTGAATCAAATTCAAGCTGATAATAAATGGACCAACAAGAACATATTCCAGGAGAAAAGATAGAGAATTACTTAGAAGAAAATAATGGAGCCTTTATCATAGAATGCTCTTCTGAGTTACCTAATGCTCCATCTTCTAACTTGATTTCTTCATCCAGAAAGGTATGATCCTTCAATTGTTATTGTCTTGAGTGAGAGAATAAATATCAAAGAATAGAATATCTGGATGAGCGCAGAAGGGATGCCACAGTATTTCATCATCGACATTAGCTAGCTTCGAGTCCGTCCAACATTTTTTAAGTTTATTGGGTTTGACTGCTGGCATGACTACAAATCAAATCCTGCAGTAATCGAGCTGCTAGTTTCCACTGACGGCACAAAAGAATACATCACTTGGTCGACAATATATCTTGAATGTGTAAGCTCATTATCAAACTATCTTTTTTGTGTAAAACTCAATTTGTTTCTAAAGAAAGAAGGACTCTAAGTGTTTGCTATTGATCGGCTTGGAAAACGCTATGGCTTTATTAAGGTAGATAACAAAAACGATTGTGGTTTTAAATAATAAATAACTTTTAGATTTTAGTCAAGGAGACGTTCGGTAGCTGTCAAACATACTTGAATTCAGTGCAGCTGTTTTAGGATAATCCTTTCTCCAGCAGATAGCATACTTAAAGCATATTGAGCAGAGAATAAAATAGTATCCACAGTGAAATGAACTACGAAGATAAATACAGTTAAGGAATCGGAGACAGAGCTACTTTAGCGTAAAGATCACTTTAAACCACACTTGACTGTGTTAATCCAATGCTGTCTCTTCCATCTCAGAATAATCAAACATTAATAACCAACTAAACTATCCCTGACATGACCTAATAAGTTTCGTAATTGAATATTCTAGCTAGAACTCCATAAACTAAAGAATACTAGAAATAGCATAATTAAAGTTCTGAAAGAAGAGCAAGGCATAATAGTTTGAATTCTGTCAAGAGATATAGCCCAAAAGAGTAAAATTCAATACAGTCTCATCAAGAAATAACTAATTAACATAACAATAGCATACACAGACCCTTGAATACTCCTTCTGGAAATCGTGTGAATACAAGTTAAAAGAAGTAGGAGTTTGTTTAAAGCAAAGAAAAACACTCTTCTTCATTTAAATTTTAATTAGCTTAGTAACATCCTGCAAGCGATATACTTTAGAATTAAAAATACGACTAATCTCATGTTAGAGACTTGTCTAGCGATCCAAACTTTACTTCTCAAAATGATCACAAATTAGAATCTTTCTCTCAAAGATTGTTGAATTATCACATTTATTAATAAGAATAGAATAATGCCAATAACATTTTTGAAAGAGTAAACAATTCAGAATAAGCCAACAAAATGTAAAGAGGAGCTTACATTGAGTAGTCAATTGAATCAAGCCCTCCATTGATTTTAACTTAATCAGAAAAAGAAATAGCTTCTCTCAAAAAGCTCATTATTAGTCTGTAAGGAGAGATCCAAGAAAGAAATTCTCGGATAGAGGACTCTGAAAGAAGAATTTACAGTCTTGAGCGTGCTCTTCATTCTATGTTATCAAGGACAAGTGCTTTAGAAGGGATTATTGACATATTATAATCACAGAATATTCCAGTTTAAAGAGAATCTTAAGACAACAGCAATAACAAAAGTAATTAAGGAGAGCAAGAAAAGAAATAAAATCAAATAGAAGAATTTAGAACAAGTCAAAAAAGATCATTTCCATTAAATTCTCCATAAACATTTGGAAAAGGTTTTAATAATGAAAATAAAAAAGGAAATTCTGTTGATTGTTCACCTGAAAACTCCAAGGTAATAAAAAAGTTATAACTAAATAATCGATAAAAATGAAAAAATATTATGATTTTTTAAATTAGGAAGGCTACACAAAGAAAGGTTTCTAAGAGGAAGTGCAAAGAATCGATAAATAAAGATTAAAATAGCACTAGAGTATCAAGAATGAAGAAGTTAATTTTATAATATAGCAAAAAATAGAATTATTCTCAAAAGAAATGGCAGAAAATATTAAGAAAAACACTGATATTTCAGAATCAAGAATGCATGGATAAGCTAAGAAAGATAGAGTTGAAACAGTCAGCTAAAGGTTAAAATCGGAACCAGAGCCACTCCCAAAAAGAAGGGATTCTAAGAGTACATCACAAAAGACAGACTCGGAGCATTAAAAATAAAACAAAATAAAAGATTAATACATTTAAAGAAACAATTCAAAATCGAGAGAAATGCCTTCAAGAATATCACAAGAACGATTATCAGAAGGACGTTAATTAGAAAGAAATCAGAAACATATTCCTCCTTCAACAAGATCATTGAATGTTGATAAGGAAAATTAGAAACACGAATCGGAAACGACCCAGAATCCTAGAGTAATAAAGCTATTAGAAAAACTTTAAGAGAAGCTGCAAATCAGGGTAAGGAATAAAACAAATTTATCATAAAATAATAATTTGGTATTTAATAAAAAGTCATAAAAAGTTGGCGAATTGAATTCTGGTAAGGATAAACAAAAAAAGAGTGAAAAGGCAAGGAATTGGGAAGATTAATAAAGCCCTTAAGAGACAAACAGGTAATTTTGTTTTTTGTTTATTGTGCAACTTATTTGATATTGATATTTGTTTTCTTAGTTCGTTAGATTGACGAGCATTGCTGTGATTATCATCATCACACACTAGTCAATATTCTCGAAATAATCCAATGATTTTTTGTTTCGATACAATTTTGTATTAAATAATCAAAGAAAGAATTCCATAATCTCTATTTTTGCTTTAAAAGATCTTCAAAAATACTCCTTAATTATAAAAGTGAAAATACCTTCTAAGATTCATCAAGTTATTATCAATAAATTGCATTTTATTGGATGCCTGCATAGGCAAGGATCAAGTTATCTGATAGCTAGTTTATATCATAAGAAAGAAGTTGGGTAAAAATATGATAATTATTAATAATTCTAGAAAGCAACTCATTAGGTGTTTATTGAAGTGCTCTGCTTAAAGTTAAAGTAATAAAATAAGCAAATAGCAGGCGCATTGGGAGAAAATAGCTGATATTTGAAGCCATATGCTAGCACCACTCAATTCAAGATTGTAAATATTTATGCTTTTAGGAATAATAGTGAGATTAAAGCTGTTTGTTCTCCCAAAAGTAAAAAACTACTTATGTAAAAGAGCAAGTCTTATTCTTTGTTCTTCAAAGGATAAGCTATTCAAAAGGACGATAATACTTGGAACACAGCTATTAATTCTGCCTCTAGATCATATTCTTCAAGAGCAGCTACTCCACAACGCAAACCTTCCGAGTTCTATGACTTTAACAACCTTATTTAGATCAAAGATCAGTTTTTAAAGAAATTCAATTATGCTAACTCAACTAATCACACACCTGCTGCTTCAACTCGATTAGCTACACCTGCTCGCTCTTCAACACCTCTTTAGTCTAAAGAACCTGGATCACAAATAACATTAAGCCGTCCTGGATCATCTGGAGGAGTATTTTTAACTCCACAGCCACATAAACAACGCTCTTCTTCACTCTTGAAATTGCGCAAACAAAATAACTAATTTACTCCTTAATCAGCAGCTAAAGAGAACACGACTACTACTACTACTAATCATGGCATAAAATGTAACTAACAATACCCTTTCAGTTTGACTAAGCTAAAAATATAATGCTCTTTTTATTAAAGAAATAAGGTAAGATATTCTTGTTCTGAACTACCTCCGACAGAGGAGTGAAGTTGTGTGGAGGGACACTGATAAAAGTAAACGGCAATCTATTGATGAAGTGCCACCGAAGAAGTATAGAAAAGAAAATTTAATGCAGAACTTGCAAGAGAAAGACAAAGAATTCTAAAAAGAAAAGAGATTCAAGATAGATGAACTCATAGATTAACGACACAAGTCAGAGCGATCGGAGCTTGATGCTATACAAAAGAAATATCTCTTGACGAAGGATAAAGCAAATTAAGCTGAGTTAAAATAAGATAAAATCATGATTGAGTAAAAAATGCACAAATAGAATGGTGAATTCATTGACTCAATGAATCTTTATAATATGTACTCCTGCTAAGCACTGGATGACATTAAATCAGCTGAGAAAATACCCAGAAAGGCTCTCAAAATTAAAACAGGATATATTCTCTAGCAGAATATCCATAGACCTAAAGCACACTATTCAACTTAGCCAACGTAACTTGGTAAACACACCAACACTCTTGAATCGTTGTTGTCAGGCCGATCTATGCACTCTCCTATGAGTCATTCTCAAATTGGAAGCTTAGTCCATTCGCCATCTAATTCAAAGTTAGTTACCATGCAAAACACATTACACAACGGATAAGCTATTCCTACTGCACAAATCAAGAAGGTCTAATCAAATGAGTAAGTTTTGCTAAGTGAACTTGCTAGTGATTGTCTTAAATCCGAAGAAAAATCGCCTTATTATTAAGAGCATTCAAGTCGTGTCTTGCAATTTCAAGAAAAATCTGCTCGAAGAATCGCATTTTTCAAGGAGAGAAAGAAAGATGTTGAGGAGATATCTCCCAAGCGATCTGTGAAATATGATAAGTTTCCTTCGAAATAATTGAAATAACTAGAGAATCAGATTGAAGGCAGGAGAGAATAATTGAATTAATTTTTAGTTAAAGAAGAACTCTTTTCTCCACTTTATAATAAAGTCAAAAATTTAGTTGAGGAAGTCAATATTCCTGTGAATAATGATAAAGAAGAGAGATTTTTCCTTGATGTTCGTTAGAATCATCTCCAAGCGGTTCAACATATGCTCACCGAAACACCTAGCCTCATTAAAATAGTCGATTAAGTAAATATAAACACAAGATTTATGAGCATTTTAGCAAAATTGTTTAATGATAAAAAACAATTTAGATTTCTTGGGGAATTGACACGATTTTGTGGTTTAATTAGTAAAAATACACTGGACTGCATTGGGCAGCGAGAAGGAACTTAGAGGATATGGCGAAATGTTTGATTAAACACGGTGCAAATTTAGATTCCTAAGATTTCAGGCACAGAACGCCTTATGACATTTCTATTTAAAATGGAAACTACGAGCTTGCGAAGCTATT
>Ga0302271_10000083_pt1 | contig 76339 bp, 31 predicted proteins | sample III_Bog_N1_1_FD_198767 | JGI IMG/M metagenome (GOLD analysis project Ga0302271, IMG submission 198767) | Peat permafrost microbial communities from Stordalen Mire near Abisko, Sweden - III_Bog_N1_1 | ecosystem: Environmental > Terrestrial > Soil > Wetlands > Peat | place: Sweden: Abisko...
TATTATGAAAGCTAATTCAGCAAAGCAACGGAAATGCTTAGTTCACCAGCAGGTGTTCCATTAGCGACTTAAGTTTCGTCTTTGGTGGAAGTCAATACTTTAGATCCTTTACGAGCAAGTCCTGTTTTGCCAGTCAACGAAAATGAAGGTGTTGTGAATAGCGGTATTTCAAATGTCCCGCGAAGATAAGGCTTCAGGAGCAGCTAGTCAAACCTAAAAGAGCCTCTAGCAAACTCAATGCGGTTTGGATCATCTGGTGCGCCAATTTATATTATGAAAAACACTCTCGCATCTGTGAAATCTGCGATGTTTGTCTCAGAAAGTTTCAACTTGCAAGGGAAGCTTTATCTGAACTCAAGAGTCAATTCCTCTAATGCTAGTTATTTTCTGCAAGCAACCAGCAGCTAATCATAGAAAACCTTGTTCCCGCTTGAAGGGGAAGGCCCCGCTGGCTATGCTGGTTTCTACAAAACTGCATTCTCATCAAACTCAAAACTTGGTAGCTAAATAACTAAGAACACAGGTTATTGCTGCAATTTCCGTTTAAACATCTAATTCGTCAGGACAAATGACTCGACTTATACAGCGTATCCAGTGACGCTTTTCAGATCTAAATGTTCTTGATCAGGCATGTTCTCGGGAAGATTTGTTAAATCTGCATATGCATTGAATTACATGCCATCGATAAGTTCAGCTTCATCCATACGTAATTTCATTAGTTCTAAATCAGGTGCTAACAGCGGTTAGTCGTGCATCATCGATTATTCTAATTATTTCTCTTATTTCTTTAGCAACTAGAGATATTATTCGTTTTGTTTTTCTTTTAGCATCTTCTGTATCTTCTCATTACTTCCTTCCTCTTCGATTTCTTGGTCTTAGATTATTCTAACATTCTATTGAACTTTCCCTTGATTTATTAATTCAGTGTTTTTTTAGTTTTCTTCAGCTGCTTTGGTTTACTTTTAAGTGTACTATTGCTAAGCTTCAGCTATCCTCTATTTGGCATTGGCTCTTAAATCAACTTCTTTAATTTATAATGGCACTACAACTTGCTCTTATCCAGGTAAAATATCCCCACCTTCTCCATGCGATTTCATTTCATTAAGTAAAAACGAGCTGTCTAAATGCTATTTTGTTTTGTCCTCTATTGGTTTTCAAAAAAAACAAATGGAAATTTCAAAAAAGTTGAAAAGCAGTGTGTAAATGGAAGGGAAGCGCCTTGTTGTTGTTCTTTTACATTGTTTGTTGAGTGCATTTGAAATAGGATATTTTGAGAAATTAGCTACGATTTCTATTTCAATGTCTCCAATCTTTTATGTGATATCCACTGGCTTCGTTGTGCAATATTTCTGAGCTTGCAAAATTGGAAATAATCCTTTGATATCTTCAATGGGGTTATTTCCAGCTTTAGGGTTGCTTTTGAGGAATAGCAGCATATTGATAATCACAACGCCGACGACTTTATCATTGCGCTTATCAAGTATGTCCACTTTTAACTTCACCATATCTTTCAGATATTTTGAAAACAGCAAAATAGGACATCTTATCTCATATGAAAGTTCGGTTGAATATATGTTATGTAACTCTTCCGAAGCATTCTTAGCGACTGCAACTCTGCCTGCACCATTTTACCCCCAGAATTTAACTCGAATTTTTGTGTTCTCTGGTGGGAAAGCTGTTTTTAGCCAAGCAAGTTCGCCGATAGACACTAATAACTCACCGTAGAGATTTGTGTTTGTTTCAGTACCAGGTGGTAAAATTCTTAGATAGTCTGAAGCAAATAATGAAATCACATCAAGGAAAAAGCAATAATGTCAAATGAAAAACAGAGATAAATAAATCTTCTTGAAACTGTTGCTACCTTCCTTAAATTCTTCTTGATCATAAGCATTATGCTTTTTCATGGTTTTGAGTTGCTGCCTTTTCTCTGTGAAAGCCTTTTGTTTGTTTAAAGCACTGTGTGTGAAAAAGTGTTATTTTTTGTTTTCAAATTTTTTCCAGCGAATAAAACCAGACTTATTTATTGTTTTTTTCCCCCTTATTCGGTATTAAGTAATTTAAAAATACAAAAGAATCTAAAATAAAGATAATTAATATCATAAGAGTATTTATTGTCAAACTGACAGAATTACTTTTAAATGTTTCAATCCTTAAAAATAACAGTAAAAAGTAATATATTTAAGAGGATATATTGAAGATAAAAAATCTTTTAGTGAAAACATCAACTTTCCATAAAAATTTTTAACTTCATAACGAAGACAGCTCAGAAAAGGCTTAACTTTACGATAAAATCTTGGAAGTTCAAATGATAGTTTGATTATCACAAACTCTGTGGGAAAAGGAGGGAATTATTTATTGAGTTATCTATCAAAAAAGCAATATTATGAAATGAGTTTGATAATAAAATTGGATTAAAATTCATGGGATTCAAGATAAGCCACTTGTGGAAGCATAAAAAAGATGCTCGTAGGAGATTTTTAAGAGCTCCATCTTCTGAATCCTCTCCCAAGCGAAGCAATCACAGTGAAGAAGCCCCAATGATTTAAGAAACTCACAACAATGAAGATGTATTAACTGTACCTTCCTAGGTTGAACTCACTGAATAAGAATAACAAGTCAATACAGCAGCAGATGGCAATGACGAAATTGATTCTCTAAACATCGAAGAGCAAGTCACAAAAGCATACGAAAAAGAAATAAGCGAATTACAAATTAAAGATTCGTTGAAGGACTATCTCCGTCGAAGTCTCCGAACTGTTGTGAGTGCAGATGAAACCGATAAGCTCTTCTTATTAGAAATCAGACAGCAGCTGAAATAGTCTTCTTTTGAATCAACTCATTCAACGCAATACATTGAATTTCTTAAGTTTATCGATAGACTGTATTTCCTAGCACTCGATAAATCTTTCTCACATTTTCAGCACTCCTAACCAAGATATTCCTTCAGAGCAGCGATCAGACGACTTCATCTAGCAAGACTATCTAGGTTATAGCCTGAAAGTAATTCACCAGATAGTCATAGATTGCAAGAATTGATACACAGTAGAATTCAATCTGATGAGGAAGAAGAAGGATAACAGATAAGAGAGGAATCGGAGTAGCAAGATATTTCAAGATAGAGTTTGTTTCCAAATGTGCTGACATAGCAAAGAAGGGAGATTCAAAGATTGACTTCATCGCTGAGAAGACGAATTGACTCTTTTTCATAGGATATTGAGAATTCTAATATTTCTACGAATAGGACTGAGCAGCCAGCATATTAAAGAGATGTAGTTCTTGATTATCTAGAGAGATGGCCTTCTTTGGTGCAATCAATAAGTCCTTCGTTTTTTAGGCTCAGTTCAAGCATTTAGAATTAAGATAATTCTGATGAATAATCTTAGGAAAGCAATTAGCTGCCTTGAAAGTTAATCATGGAAATTCTTTACAAAAAGCACAAGAGTATCGATTAGATAGAATAAGAAAAAGAAGGATATTTATAATAGGTTTTTTGATTTGAACTAAATGGATTGTTTTTTTTTCGCTTCATTTTTTGTTATTTTTTTAAAGAATTTTCTATATTTTTAAAAATTATCTTCAAGAGGGAAATTTCAGATTGCAACTTTACTACTTTTATGATATTGAGTTGAATTTTCTTATTATATTGAGATTGATGACAGCTCATATCTTAAGGGTGAAGTTTTTGAGGGGAGCGAATTTATTAATAATATTATTATTCCTTTAAAATGAGGCTGGAAAAATTGTCCTTATGGAATGAATATATTTAATCATATTCATTATTTTTTGATTCCTCAAGGTATCAAAGCTAGGGCTTTGATCTTGCAATGTAAGGAAGGGCAATAACAGTTGGAATTTATTTAATTAAAGGTTGCTTTCTGTATTTTCAAATGACGAGCGAGAGAGAGCATATTATTATTATTGGCAACAATTCAATTAGTAATTTACTGTAAAAACGGAGAAATAAAAATTAAGGCTAATAAGGAGAAGACAACAATCCCTTTTTGGATAACAAAAGTAGAAATGAGCAAAATAGATCTCAAGCAGTTAGTCACACTGCTTGAAAACGAGAAAACATGGAAGGAAACGAATTTCTACAAGAAATAGCTCGCTCAGGATAACACGGAGATAGTGATTGATCTTATTAATGATCTGAATGAAATCATCCATGGAAAGTATCCTCCCATGGCAAGACTTGGCGCTGTTAGGCTACTTAAGACCTGTCTCGAAGCTGGATAAGAATACTTTAATTTCATGGTGTAAGAAGGAGATTTTCTTGATAAGATAGGTGCATATGCGAAAGTAAAAACAAACACGAATATCTTCTCAAGCAAGCCTGATAAGCGAGAGCAGTAGATATCATTGACCCTTTTTACATATATCGTAGAGGGGTTTCTTATCTGGTCGAAGTGGTTTCCCGAATCGAAATTCTCAGAGATATATGATAAGCTCAAGAAAGCGAAAGTAGCATTTCCAGATGTCTCAAAGGTAACCAAAAATTTATGAAATGAGAACAACACAAATAAATTTAAATCGCAGGGAAATCAAGAATCAGGAATTAAATATTATTGTTCTTTTTTAGATTATTCTCTTGTTTGAATTCTTTGATTTAAATTGTCTTTTTGCTTGTTTTTGATTCCCAAACTCTCAGCTGCAAATCTTCAAGGCGGAACAATTAAATCTCTACGTGAATGGGATCATTTAGAAGAAAAAGCAAGACGATCCTTCCAAAAGCAAATAAACTGCAACGCCGAGTGGAACAGCAACTGGCGCGGCGGTATCAGGGAAACCACAAACATTTACTGCTTAGCAAATCGAGGAGAAGTTTGAGGAATACAACACAATGTTGGATTTGATGGTAGAGATGCTCGGAAGCATGGATCAAGCAACGGATGATTTATAGATGTTCTCTAGCTCGTTCAATGAGTTTTCATAATTCGCTGATTAATTGATGCAAAGTGGGATACAGTTGAGTGATAAAACGCACGAGAGTTTGCTAGATAGGAGTGAAATAGCATTGAATATTCACTAGCTAATCGAAGAGTTCTTCACATAGAAGATAAGTTTTCAAGAAATGAAAGATACAATCCTAGAAATGTGCAATCCGAAAAGAAATTCACACGAGGATGCGTAAATGAGACAGCAATAAGAATAGCATGATAGAGAATAGTAAGAAGAATATGAAGCAGAATAAGAACGGTAGCATTAAGCGGAATTATTGTTATAATAGTAATAGATTTAAGAATAATAGAGATTAAAGAAAGAAGCAGATGATCGTGCGATGAAAGAGTAAATAGACAGAGAAGAGAATGCAAGAAAGTAGAAAGAATAAGAAGAATAGCTAAAGAGATAATAGATATTAAAGGACTAATAGGAATAGGAATTAGTATTGAAAGCGCAAGAAGAATAAAAGAGAAAATAAGCTGAGAAAGAGTTGCTAGAGAAATAAGCAAGAGAAAATGAAGATAATTAAAGGAAATAAGCTGCATAATAGTAATAATAGCAGTAACTAGAGTAAGAAAGAATCTAATAAAAAGGAGAACTTAGAAGACAGACAGAATTAAAGGAACAAGAAGATGAAAAGAAGAGATTATAATTATTGAAGTCTTAAGAAGATTAGTAAGAATAGTTGAGAGCAATCTAGTTGAAGAAATAGAAAGAACAAGAAGAAATTGCAAGAAAATAAAAAGAAATGGAAGAGTAAATTAGACAGTAGAAATAGTCAGAAGCATAACGAAATAGGAATGAGTCGAGAGAATCATTCTATTCTGCAAAATCAGATGAATAGGAAGAAAGGAAGAGCTAAAGTTAAAGAGCTGTGAGAACGAACAATAACAACAACAATAATCCTTAAAACATTTTAAACAGGCCTGATAGTTCTTCTGCGTTTAACTAGCATGGATAGGGACTTTACAGTAATTCTTACGCTGGTAACAATAATTCATAGCAAAACTCCAAACTGAATAATGGCAATCCCAAAAACAAAGAAGAACTCATGGCATTTGATCTTGACGATGATATTGATTAATATGACGATCCAGCAAGAAAGCACTAATAAAAGCCATCCTATCCAGGGTAATTAACTGCCTCTGCGTAGGTTTCGAATTTACAGTAGTCACAAAAAGCACCTACATAAACTAATTTTCAAGAACAAGCGCAGAGTAATTTTCCATATTCTTCTGGAAACACATCCAAAAAGAATCCCTTCAATAATAATCCAACGGGTATGGCAAGCAATACCTATTCAAACCATGATAACAATAACGAGTAGAATGTATATATGGCTGCACCTGCTTCGAATGTCAAAGGGACAGGTAATTATTTCGGCGAAGAGGAATTCTATGAGCCACCTTAACAGCAGCAATAATAATACTAAAACCCGTACAATGAAGTCTACAACAGCAATGTTAATGCTGGCAATAATAATAGGAAATCGAAAGTGAACTTCGAAAGCAGTACGAATCTAGATGAAGATATGAACGAACGCAAAGCAGCGAGCAAGATATCGCAGAAATAGATTAATACGGGGTCTAGATTAGACTAGAGTGGTAACATCGATCAAGATGAAAGCTTCCCGAATTAACCGGGTACTTAGATACACAAGCTTAACTCGACGATCGCACCAAAATCGAAGCCTCAAGAGGAAAACTTTCGTGCACCTGCGAATCCTTAATTTTCATCACAAATCAATAAATCACAAAATTAAGCGCCCTAGAATGCGTAACATCGAAATTTCCCTTCAGGATTTGAGAAGGTTACCTTCCAGTAATCACCTCAAGCACCCACGCTTAAAGAATAAGTAATGAGTGATATGACTCAGAACTCTACAGGTCAATAATACTAATTATACAATTAGCAGTAATATACATCGAACAATCAAGCGAGAGAATAACCTTAATTCTAATGGGGAACTGAGAAATAACTTCAAGGCGACCCTTTAGCAGATTTAAAATCAGAACTTATTGATTTAAAGCGTGATAAGGACATAAACGAGAACAAATTGCAACTTGAAAATAACAAATTAAACATGAAAGTGAGGGATTTGGAGATATCTATGTCTTAAAAAGAAGAGTTTGGCAACTAATAGATTAAGGTACTTTAGCAGAAACAAGAGGAACTTGAGAAGCGCGTGTAAGAAAAGGATAGATTGATATTCTAATAGAAGTAATTTCTTGAGTAACAAACGAATGAGCTCGAACAAGCACGATCGATTGCGAAGTAAGCTGAATAGCAGAAATCTGAATAATTATTGATTCTCGCAGCGAAAAAAAAGAACATGGAAGAAGAGCATTAGAAAACTAGACAGTAATTGTAAGATTACATTGATAGCACATAGAAAAGTTATTATGGCTAGTTAGAGTAATTATAGAAACGATTGAATTAATCGGAAATCGATTTGAGTAGAGAATCAGCGGAATTGTAGTAAAGGGAGTTAGAGAATTCAGATTTAAGAGCGGAGTTAAGATTGATGAGAACGAAAGAGCCAGGGATTAATACGGGGCTGATAAGAGATAAAGATAATAAGATATAGGAGCTCAAAGCGAAAATCGATGTGCTGAGTGGAGAGATAACTTTCAGGGAGGATAAAATTAGAGATTTAAATAATGAGAATCTGTAGCTAAGGAAGGGTATGGAAGATTAGAGAAGTGAGATTGCTACGATTGAATCGTAGGTATAGATATCCAAGGAGAATGTGATTCAACGGGATATTGAGATTGGGTAGATTAAATAGACGATATTTGAGAGAGAATAAACGATTTCAGCGAGGGAATAGAATATTCAAGCGTTGGAGTAGACTCTCTAGAAGAAAAAGGAAATGATCGATTAATTCAAGGGGTCAGCTGAGTAACAAATGAAGAAGTTTCATGAAAGTGTAAGAAGAAAAAGAAAGTTAGGATAATATATAATTTGATTTGTTGTTGTTTTTCTCTTTTTTTCGATTTGATTTGAACATTTTTCTATTTTGTTTTTGTTTTGAAGATTGAAGAATCAGAGGCACTGACGAAGGAACTACAAAGACAGAAAAATGACTTGGAAGATCGAATCGAAAGCATCCAACAGTAGCATCAAGTCGATATGAATCGTATCATTTAAGCTAGCAAACTCACTGAAGACGACAAAAACATTTACAAATAACTAATCGACGAAGCAGAGAAGTTGAAAATCGATAAGCAAGGAGCAATCCTACGAGAACAAAATCTCCAAGCGCAGATCGCATAATTACAACGAAATCTTAATTTCTTAAAGAAAGAAAACCAAGACTAAGAGAGAAATTTAGAGGATTTGATCATGGCGAATAATTTGACTACTAAAAAATTATTTGAGCGCGATGAATAGTTTGCAAAAGATCAAGATTAGTTCTAAAGAGAAATTGAGTTGAAAGAAAAGAAATATGCTACTGAACTTAAATACACGAGATAAGCAGTAGATACACTTAAACTAGAGAAACAAAGGAAAGAAAATGATCTTGGAAGGAGCATGGATACGTTAAGAAAAGAAAATGAACTTCTTTTGACAAATCTCAAGACAAAAGCATTCTTATCGCCTAGTATGGCTATGACAAAGGCTTCGATCTTTAGTCCAATTTTAGATGGAAATGATCTAGATCCAATCGATAATAACAATGGAAATTACAATACCATCAGCAAAAACTAAAATAATTTCTAAAACAGCTTTAGCAATCAGAATCCATATGAAACTAAAGTGGCAGGTATGCAAAGCAAATAGCTAGCTTCTTCCTTCAATCCAATTCTAGCAAATGCGCTTGTGGTAATAATGAAAAGAAAAGGAATAGTGTTTTTGCAGTTTTTGACAATTGTTTTTTTTTAAATGAATTTTTTAGTCTCCGCAAAGAAACGGTTATGATCCTTATGTAGGCGATGAGCTCAACTCTTACAACAAAAATGAGAACAATGGTAGTTTAAACGCCTCAACATACAGCATTAAACCCAGAAAAGCAGTCCCCAAGAATTTCTTAGGAAGAGAGACGCCATTCAATAGCTAGTATTTTTCTTATTTGCAAGCTGACAAGAATTAGCTGTACAGATTCAAAAAGAGCTGCTTGAAGAATAAAATGGCAATTTACCAGGATAACTACTTGAACGTTGGGATAATCACTGAATCCAAAGAAATTGATGGCAAGATCTTTTTGCTTTTGTCTGTTTTCTTCGAAAATAAGTCTCTCAATGTACCACTGCAGTCTGTTTCAATCAGCTACTCTGGAGATAACTCTATAGGTGTTTATAAAAAACCAGCTACTTTGCCTGATTACTTTAAAGAAAACTCCCAACACTCCTAGCAAATCATGATTGAATTTAATGATGTACCTTATAAAATCATCTAATGTTCGATTAGTTACACTTTCAATGGGAAAAGCAACTAAGCCAACTTCCCTCTTCCAAACTCCATCAATAAATTCTTTTCACCAGTTCCCTAAGCTACTCTGAATACTATCTCTGCTGCTTTCTCAGATTTCTAACATCTTACGTTGTGGTAAACAGAAAAATATGCGATTTGAAACATTTTATCTAAAATAATTTATGAAATTGAATAGTTCTGAAGAGATTCAAGTTGACAAGAACATCGCAAGCAGCTAGTATGATTACTCTAACTACTTCCAAGGCTTCTTGAATTTCGGAAGTGTCGATGGATTGCCTGACTATCAGTGTATAGCAGGGTAGTATTTCATGAAGAATATTAACACAAATATCTGGTTAAAAGTGAATTACAATAAAAAAGATCACAAGGCAATATTCTAAGTAGTATACGATAATCAATTAGAGGAGTATTCGAGTGCTACAGCAAAATATCTGCTGCAGATTCTCATGTTGATTTTCAGATAATGAAAAAACAAAAACAAAAAAAGTTCAGATATTATATTAGATTTTGAAAATGTATTCATCATAAATTCAGACTAAATAACTCTAATGAACTAAACACCGTATCTATCAATCATACTCAAGAAAGTTTTAAAAATTAAATCAAAGGAGATTTGATTTTTTTTTAAATAAATGAAAAAATAATGAAAAACAAAATTTATTTTAAATATTTTACAAAAATGAAGAAAAGAGAAATAGAGAGAGACTACTATTAGGTTGGCTCTCAAACATAAAAGACATGAATAATATACTGAATGAAACGAGAGACAGACAAAGAATGAGATATTTATATTTTATAATATTATTTATGTACTTGTATGTGAATGTGTGACAGGTTAAGCACGTTTCAGCTGCTTTTTTAGGTAGTTTTTCACTTCATATGAAAGGAATTGATTCTTCATTTAGTGAGATATGATATGATGTAAGGATTTTCAACAACAGCGTCAATAGTGAGCACTGTGAGAATGTTCCTAATTATGAACATCTCCGTTGAGATGAAATGGTAGATTCTCAGCCAAAAATAAGAAAAGAATCCACCTAAGAGTATCACTTAAAACACCAATAAACCTATCGATACTGACGATATGTAATCGATATCATCTGTCATGACTTTGATAAGAAAATCTTTCTACACAATGATCGATCTCGTTAAGAACTCTGCAAATAGATCAAAATCTCTTATGTTAACTAATTTTTCCCAAGCTAAAATACCAGGAATAACATCCGCATCAGCCATGTTGAAAATCTGATTCAAATCAGTAAATGATTCTAAGAATTTCTTCATGCTGACCTAGAAACCCTGTGTTAAGACACCAGAACTTATCGAGGAGCACGTACTCACATCGAACAATCCTGCTTCGATGTATTATGGATAATTCTCAAGTGCTTCACACATGTTTGTGTTCAACAATTCGTAGAAAAACCTTTAATACAAATTCTCTTGGCGTTTCGTCTAGCTACCACTACTTTAGATGATATTGCTTACTTCGTTTAGTAGATTTTAATTACCAGCAACTAGACTATTTGATCTTTGTAGATAATAACTTGGATTGTAAGTCCTTCCAGCAGCAACTAGCTTATAATTCAAATAATTGTAGGTCACTACCAAGTTGCTAGCGGATTATGCGATGAGACTATAGAGCTTTCCTATTAAGAACAGAAAATCAAGAGTTAGATAAGAAAAGCATTTAAAAAATAAGCTCATTTTCATGTCTTTTTTTGAAAAAATAAAAGTAATTTTTTACCGAGTAGATCGATGTTGATTTTGGCTTCATTGATGTACTGCTCCGTAATGATGACAGTGACTACAGGCTAAATGCAGATAATGCCAAAAGACACAAGAGCAATGAGTAAATGCAAAAGTTTGAATTTGGAAATCGTTGTTGTGTTGGAGATATTTTTCTTTTTTCGAACATTATCCGTCTTGAATTTCAGAACTTTATCGTTCGGCATATTGTGAGCCTAGTCTAGAGAGAACACGAACATGCCTAGCGATATTTAGCGCAGCATTTGCTGTAGCGTGAGTGGCTGAATTGTAGCGAGGAGCTTTAGGACTGATTCGTTTCGTAGCTGTACGAAGAAATAAAGTGGAAAAATCATGAAAATAAGAACGAAGGAAACAGATGTGACGAGGATAATGAGTTGTGTGACCGAGCTAGTAATTGAAGTAAGGACTTGCTGCGATTGATCTTAAACTTTTGTTTGCACTGTTGTCATGTTTGTTATAAAATTCACAAAATTATCTATGATAAACTTCTAATGAAATGGTCCTTTGTATCCTTCTTCGTAAGCCTCGCGATTGAAAGTCACTGTGAGGTAGATGAATTGTAGAACGGACATTTCCATACGAGTTTTATAAGAATCATCACGTGTCAGAATAACCGAAGTTGGCACAGTTTAATCCGATTAACTAAATAAAAAAAATGTCTTGTCATTCACAACATACTCGAAATAGTCTCTTCCGTCTGTTCCTTGTTGTTGCAACTCTAGCAGCAAACTACTCATTAGGGCGAAATCATTTAAGGATCTCGACGCAAGCGTTTTTCCAAAATCACTGGAGTAAAGTGTAGAATCTCCAAATGCGTCCACTTCAAGAATCGACTTCAAGGACATGTAAATAAAGGGGAAAGAGAACACTGCACGTAGCGTATTCGACCAGGGGATGTTATCGATATGAATCTACACTTTGGAGAATAAATTTTGAGTGTTCACAAAGGAATATATTGTTAATCCTACTATTGCTAGAATCGCTACAAAACCAAACAGTCTCAGTTGAAGTAGTGATCGATCTTTGCCATGTTTAGAGACGATCATTTAGCGAATAGACTGCTTATGTTCTGAACTTGTAGCTTAGCTTGTGTGAACAGAATTAGTTTACATTCTCCCTAGTTTTCTCTGTTCATGATGTCGGTGCTCAACTTCATCATGCGAATCTGTGCCTAACTCAGAAGACTACCCAGCCATATACCCAGCTGCTCCTTATCGCTAGTGGTCGTCTTCTTCTGCTAAGGCGATTCTTTTATGCTTTCCGTCAGGTGATTCCACGGAGTCATCATGCTACCCCCAAGATTCGTGATTTCCTTTTTTCTTCCTTCCAATAATATTCATGGATCCATTGGGGATATCATAATATGATTTCAAAAAGGATTGTAAATACTGAGAGTTGTTGTTGTTATTATTATTAGATACAGTGTTGTTCAAAGCGAAACTAGGATTTGAACTGAATTAATGAGTGATTGTCTTGAAGTTTAGCGTGTTTTTTTGAGTCCACATATCGCTTGCTTGTTCTTCCAAGCCAATAGCCGATGTTGTAGCTGTAGCAGCAGATTTCGATTTTTTCTGTTTTTTGAGTTCTTTGAGTTTTTCTTTTAGTAAATAAAATATCCCTTTATTTTTCTCTCCATAATAAGAAGTAGCCTGCGTTTAAGGAGTTAATAGCTAAGGTGATTAGTTAGGGGAATGCTGCAGATTTGGAGATTGAATTGGATTATGGGAATTCTAAATCTAAGGAGAGTACTGCTGAGACTGATCATGTGGAGAGTGTTGCTAAGAATGTTCATGAGGAGAGTGCTGCTGAGAGGATGTATTCAAAGCTTATTATTAAGATGAGGAAATGTTCATTTGAGATTGGGTATGCTTTTTTACATATTGTTTATCAGGGGATTGCTATTGTTAAACTTGCTAAAGCTGCAGCATAGACTAAGCATAATTTTAATTCTTTTCCTACATTAGCTACTGAAAAGAGTTAATTTATTGATGTTTCAAATGCGGAGAAGTTTCTCGATTCGAAATCCCTTATTGTAGCATAAATGACGATGAAGCGATCATTTCTCCTGGCAGTGCATTTATGTTGGAAATTAGTGGGACAGCAGCAAAGGAAATGAACGTAGGTTCAAGTAAATGAGGATAAGGGGAGACGGAAATAAGTGACATGGCGGAGTCTATTTTTTTTAATTCCGGAATCGGTGGGGTTGTATATTCAGGATTTCCATGATCATTAACATCTCGAATGAGGCGGAGATGAGGTGGTTCATCATTATGAAAAGGATGCATTTCATCGACATGCTCTGCGAAACGCCCTTCTTTATGATATTGAAGTTGAATAAAGTTATTGGAGTGATCTTCAGTACGATGATTTTTTTCTTCTTCTTCAAATTCTTCTTTGAATTCGTCACTGTTTTTGTCTTCTTGATGATCGCCCTTTGTAGTATCGAAGAATGTGCTTTAGTTGAAATTAGGCGCTTCCCCTCCAAGAGGAATAGTACTGAATGTTTTAGACCCAAATCGTGGGTCATTTCGAGGAACAATATCAGTGCCAGATTTCCGCTGAGAATTGAAATCAGGATTTGTCTAATTAGACTCTTAATTTCCTCCTGTGGATACCATGGGAGATCTCCTGGATGCTTCTGCGAGATGAGAAGCATCTGCTTCATCGCGAGGTGAATTGGTGAAGAAATTACCAACTTCCTCTAACTAAGGAACATCGCCTCCTTTCTAATTTGAGTGAGGACTAGTTTCAGTTCCGATATACTTATGAGCTGCGTGTTGATCCTAAGTTTCTTTTGGATGTTTTTTCACGTTTTCTCTCTTCTCCATGGGACTGTGGGTCCTAGCGTCCTAGTCTTAGGAACCTTCTTAAGATTATTCACTCATTTCTTCGTTATCTAATTCTTCGAATCCCCAACTACTCCGCAAAGCTGTTAATTCTAAAAAAAAACAAATTTAAAATTATACTCTCAAAATTCTTATTAACTAAGTGAACTTTTTGTTGTTGTTCTATTGTTTTACTCATTGGATCATTGCTGGATGCGTGAATCTAATAATAAGACAATTCCTCCAGCTTAAAGAGGATATTTATGTCCGATTGAACATCATACTCAATATTCAGGAGGGCTTTCAGCTAACCCTTCAGCAAAAGAAGTCCATCTCGTTGTAGATTCGGTGTAGTTATTTTCCACATTTACTGTATTTCTACAATATTAAATGATGTAAATTCATTCGAATTATGGTAGAATTTCATTTTGATCTAAAACATGTCATATCTCTCGATAGAAAACTTCTTAATATCCTTCTGCAGCTTTGAAAACTCAACTTTATCAAAAAGCGAACTTGATAATCCTTTCCTAAAACTTGGAACCAGTAGACTCCCAGCGTTACTTGTGATTCCATCTTGCTTAGGTAAAAACGCTATTGTTTTGATTAAATCTCTGTGCACTTCCTCAAATCCTGTTTCTTTGTTGAGCCACTGTTTCTCGAAATAAGGTAGAAGTGGAATTATTTAATTTAAATAAATCTTATAAACATCTCCTTGTTCTACGTAACGGTTCAAGACTCTATCGAAGAACGGCTGCGAGAGAAGTTGCAGCTAAAACGTTCTGCAGTTTGTCATTAAATATATGAACTCTTTGTTAATAATCCTAAGATGTCCCGTTAATCCGCAATCTTGCAAAGAAATATTATCTGCTTTGAAATCCAAAGAGACCGCAACTGCCCAGCCTTTGTTGTTTCTAGCTAAAAGCAACGGCATCGTGTTTGGCCTTTTAACATTCGGCTCTGCAATGCTGGAAATCTGCTTGTTAAGTGTTTTGGTACTAGATTAAGTTGATTCTCTAATACTATCAGTATTTTTGCCACTTTTCAAAATATAATTTTCGAGCACTTTATTATGGTATTTCCCAATAATTGATGGCATGATAATGTTAATATTTTTCCCAATGGACTACTTGCTGTCAAGCCCAAAGAGCAACTCAAATTTATTTTGCATTCTTCTTATCGCTCCAATGTCATCGATTAATGTAATAAATACCACGCAGCTGTCTTTGGAAAATACATCACTTTCTAGGATCATTTTAGGTTTTTACATCAGACTATGTCCCGTTTTGTGCTGCAAGAAAAGTTGACTTTTCTTATCTGCAAAACCTAAATATGTCACAAAACTCTCCATGTAGAATTGAAGTTTCTGGTTATCAGAGTCTATTTCTGCCAGTGCCTTGATTCTTCGCTTGACCTCTTCTCTGAATTTCATTACATTAATGGATTTCTCCTTAATTTCTATTAGATCAAGACTGTCTTCAGATAGATAAACAAACAGCTTTTCTTTGAGTTTTAGCGTTGCTAAATACTATTCTTCAATTCCTCTTAGTTCCTCATCGAACCTTATACCTAGTAAATAATCTTATTTTTCAGGATCAACTCTCTTCGATCCATCAGCAGTTTTAGCTGATTCGATTTCGGGGATACCTTTGCCTTCACTTTATTTTGCAGCTTCGAATTAATATGTAACATTTCTTTGGACATCATTCAAGAACATTTTTTCTCGAAAAGTCAGTTTCAGCTATTTATTTAGTCTAATCATCTCAACAAAGCTGAGAATCTTTGATTTTTCGATCTCAGCTAAGAAATAAATGTAACTGAAAAAAATAAATGATTTCCCTTTAGAAGAAGATTCTTTGTCGATAAAGGAATTCAAAGATGCATTTCCTATGAAAGTAGAGTATTGCTCAATAATGAAGGCGTTAAGACACTTTTTTCTGTGAATTCCATCGATGTATGCCTTATCGATGGTGTCCTGAAATGGAAAAATAATTATTAAAAAAATCAAAAAATAATAAAAATAAATATCGTTGTACTGTTGAATTCAAAGTGTACTCACACAAAGGACAGGTTCCTTCAATCTTCTCGCAATCCTATGAGTGGGTATACAAGAATGTCTCAAAGATAACAGAAAGTGGGTTCGTTTTGTAATTCTCAAAAGGAGTGTGTATTCGCTCATAGATCATTCTCAATTGAGAATCTACTAAAAATCCATTTTGGAATGTATTCTTTCTACCAAATGTGATAATCTTTTCCCTAATCCATGGGATTCGCTTGATATTCAAAGCATATAATTCTAATAACTGCCCTGCCTTGAGTGTTGTTGGTACCCACAGAAGTAGAAGAATCGATATTCCATAAGCTTAGTTATTTACAACACTTAGGAACAGAGTCAATACTTCAGCGGTATGAAGTAAAGCCATAAATTACTCTAGTATCCTAATTCTTCTGTCGTTATAGACACAATTAAGAAAATTATTAATGACTCTGAAAGTTCCAATTAAAAAGTTCACAAAGAGTATTAATTCTCCTTAGTCAAACAGTGCACTACACAGCGAACTCAAGGATTCTAAGAAACTTAATCCCCAGTCCCACATGATAGGGCTTCTCTTAGCAAGGAAATCTTACTGTTTGATACGAAAATCTTAGTCATGAGCGCCAATGAGTAAGTCTAAAATGAAAATATTAGAATTTATTAATAATTTTTTATCCTTGAAAAGGTATGTGTTGAAACTGTCCAAAATGAAAGATTAAACTTACTGAAGAGAAATATGAATGGAAGGTTGATGATAGCTAAGAAATGCACCTTAATCATAGCTAGATTTACTGCTAGTAAAGGGATAAACAAGATGAAATTGTAACACATGCAGATTGCACTTAGAATATGTCTGCCAAATGGGGCTTTCAAATCCATAGTCAAAGTCAAGAAACTGTATGAAAACAGCATGATCATCACTAATAGTAAGGCTGATGATAAATACACACTCCAATTGTAAGAAGAGTCCATTTCAGTTAAAGTTATTTCTTTGATTTTGGAGAAGTTCACATCTAACTCGCTGAGTTTATTGATGACACTGCCAGTGCAAATCAAGAGAAAGTATATGATTTGTCTCGCAAATATTAGAAGATAACTTAACACAAGCGAGCGATTGAAGCTCTTGAGATCTTTATAGAATTATCGATTGTAGTAATCGCTGAATGCTTTTCCGATCGAATTCATAAATACCTTCATTCTTCGATAGGCGTATTCGCTAAGATTTTATGAGTTCTTAAACGCGAAAGAGTTCCAATTGTATCACTGTTTATCTTCCTCTGAAGTTGCTGGTAGTGTGAATTTGATCTTCCTTTGGGTTGTTGTCCTACTTGGTCAGCTCTAAAATCGCACTGGAAGGCTATCACCAAATAGTTCTTCTTCTTTTTCTTCTTCTTTTTTATCCACCGCAGATTCTATTAATGTAAATTAATAACTCCAAAGAGCTGAAAGTTTTATGAGGGAGTATTTTTTGCAGTGGGAAAGAAATATTTAGTGTAATATTGAGTGAAGCAACCTACTATAAAAATTTATTCCTTTCTTATTCGAAAAGATCTTTTTAGATTAACTGTTAATTTTTATTAGGAGCTTTGAACTCATGGTTATCCGATAAAAGAATCCATTGCTTGGAATATGCATTTTATTAAATTAATTTCAATTCTTTCAAATTTAACTCAATATATTTATCATAAATTAACATAATACTTCGATAATTTCTTACTCGAAGCAGTATAAAAATATCTCATTGTATGAAAGATAAACTTAAAGAAATTAAGGAGTAGTATGAAGGAACTAACGGCAAATCGAAGATGAAAGTGACTAATTCTTGGTTCTTTGCTAGAATTAAACTCAAGAAAACAAAGTTAAGTTATGTCTAAATGAGAAAACATTACAGTAGCTCAATTTTATTAATTTGACAGAAGGGAGAGAAAAAAACAAGATTTCTATCCCAGTAGAAACGAAACAAAATCAACATTCCTGTTGGTTTGTTTACTCTCCTCTCGATTTTTCCAAAAATAATTAACGAAAGTATTGTTTTCGATACCCTCCTTCTTTCTCTCCCCCCCCCCCCCCCATCCTCAAATTACAGAAGTCAAATTACTCTTTTACTGTATTTATTTATTTCGGAATTATAAGAATGTGTAAATTTTACAGTTTTGCTTTTCTTATTGAAAATAAAGTTTTTTCCTTCTTAATTACTCATGGGAAATTATCTGATTTTGATTCAGAGATAGATTAGTATCCCATGTCTTATTTTGTTAATGAGCAATTAAAACTGCTTGCAAAGGCTGACAGAATTCATTGTCCACATAAAGCATAATTTTTCTTCAAAATAATGAAGAAATCAAATGGGGGGGATAAAGAATGTATTTTTTGTTTTTTCTGATGAAAATTATTAAAATTAAGTGAAGAATGTAGATTGTAAGTTTTAGTTTATATCTTTTATGTAATTTAATTATTTTAATTAGTGAACTTCACAGCGTTCTTTCCTCAATGGCCTAAGAAGCTGACCATGTAAGGATTAGCAAGAACAACTTCAATATTGATAATACTGAGGAGTTTGCGTATTTCATGCATCTCTTTCTAAGCAGAGATTTGAAAACTCATCCATCCGAAGTGAAAGATCAAACCAAGACAAAGATACTAAAATGCTACAAAAAATGTTTGCACATTAGAATTGTAGATTAATTAGTTTTCCATTGTTGTTATGACGAAATCTTTAAGGGAATTAAGTGTCTACGATAACACCGTGAAGAAATCATCTAGATCTCTGAGATCAGTGGATTATTGCCAAGCCATAAGGGAAGCTGTTCTTTATGCAGTGTTAGTTAGGAAGAGAACGCTGTTGAGCTATGTAAAAGACGTCAGAAAATTATTAAAACTGAGAGTTAGCCCTTTCTGCAGTTATCCATTTCTGATGATCACGCAATCATCATAATTTACTGTATTTTCTGATGACACATATTCAGGATAATCTCTAAGAGCTTCGCAGATATCCCCCTCTATGATTTTATAGAAAAAAGCATCAAAGAGGTTTTACTTGTAGTGATTCCTTCTGGATTAGCTTTATTTAATAACTATAGCCATATTGGAGAGTTTTTAACTGTTTTAATCTACAAGATTAGGGATTCGTTTTTAGTAATAAGCCCAATTATACAGACTGTATGTGCTATCTAGCAAGGCTAGCAAATATTAATAGTTCTATGAAGTTGTACTCACAATCTAAGCTCGCAGATCATACATCGTTCCTCGTTATTTTATTAAATAACAAATTAATTTATATATGATAATTATCAAGAAAATTATTTTTCAAGAATATCTTACTGACTAGGAGTATGTTGTCGTCGACTTCAGAGGAGAACAACGTAATCGTGATGTAATTCGCAATAGGTTGAATGATCAATAATGCAAAAAAGAATGAAGCACATACAGCAATCGCACGATTGAATTTCGGTAGTTTTGACGTGCTTGAGTTAGCTTTTTTCTTTTTTGCATATTTCGACTGCTAATATAATGGTCCAAGCTGTATTTTTCTCTGGTTTGAGGCAATAAGCAAGGTGTCGTTGATTGGTCTGATCATATCATCAAGCTGTTCTTGCTTTATTGTTGCAAATAATTTCAAGACAGATTCATTATACCGCTGGATGTAAACATATAACGGAAATATGCTGCTGATAAGGACAAGTATGATTAAGATATCAACTACCATGAGAATTAGCGCTTAAGATTGTAGACTGTTGAGGATATCATTGCACTAGACGGATATAGCTGCATCTAGAGAGGTTACATTTGAAATAAGCCCAGCAACGTTATCTAATCGAACAACTTATTCGTTGAGATTATCTTCAACCGTCGAAAACCTATAAATATACCCGATTGATGTCTGCAGGAAGTACTGCATTTTCATTCCGACATTGTTTTTGTCGGCAGGAATGTTTTTGAGTTTGTTTCCTGAAATTGTCAGTAGATCTTTGTTAAAAACCATGTTCACTTGGGAGGATGTAAAATTTTAGAAAAACCCTAGTTTATCTCTGTCTCCGTGGACGTATTGCAGCAGTAAAGTGGAGAGTTCTTTAGATCCGAAGTCTGATCGTTGTTTGGTCAGGGCGTAGTAGGAATTACTGTTTAGTCTAGAATTGCTAGGGAAAGTATTTCGTTTGGAGATTTATAATAAAGCTTAGTAGACAGATGAAAGAGAGTAATCACATCGAAACATCAGTGGCCAAGGAATATATTGGAAAGTTACCTTAGCCACATCGATTTACTGAATCATTTGAATATATACGAACAACGTTATGCCGCAGACAATGATCACTGAGACAGTACCAAATACCCTCAATATGTGCAGCATGTGACTTGATTTTTCCTCTAAAATGAGTTTACGTACACTTTTCCTAGATGTTTACGTACTTTACGATGCTTATCTTGAGGAGCTAGCACCTACTGTCATCGGTTTGATTGTCTGCTGTCCATCTTCAGTTTTAATAGTTCTTTTGCTTTTTGAAATTTTGCATCGCGCGAGGCCTTGTGATTCATCTGAACCTCTATCCTCTGAGTTTTCGCTAGATAAATTCGTTTCGTCATTTTAAACATTTAATTTCTTTTATCGCTTAGTTTCTTATCCTGTTTCGTCATCAGATGACCCTGAAAATCCCATTTGAGCTGACATTTTTGTTTATTTTTCGAAAAAACTTTTTGGAACTAATTATCGTTGGGAAATAAGTTCATCTTCATCGTGTCTTATCGTCAGAAGATTCTATGATAAACTAATATTATTATTGTTATTATTATTCACCCCATTTCTGCTAGTCTCATCACCTAGATCATGATATCTCGCTGATAGATTTTTCTAAGAGCGATGAGTTCTACTTGATAACAATTGTTGATATTGGGATTTACTGAAATCCTCAAATTCCTTTTCTTATTGCAATTCCTCATCTAACTCTCTTCTACGGATAAGAGCTTCAGTTTTAAACGAAGAAGCTCCTTCAGGATGTCGAGAATGTTAATTGTTATTGTGATTAAAGGTAATTTGCTTTTAGGAAGACCACGATTAAGGGGAAAACATATCTATATTTTCAGCGATTAGGCTTAGTTATTCGGCAGGATCTTATTTTATTCTAATGACATTTTGAGATTTTGAAATCAGGTGAACAGAAGCTTCCATAGTGGTGTTTTCTTCACTTTTTACCATTTTTTAAGAGGGATCTAGCTCAGATACGTATTATCGAGATATAGACCTCAAAAATGGATCAAATCCAGATATTACTGGTGTCTATCCTTAAGGAGTTTTGGTCCAGACAAACTCTTGCTTTTGAGAGATCTCTGGAGAAGCTGTATTGGAATTTTCCTTTATATAGTCTAATTTCAATGATACCTCCATGATTCGATTGAGTTCTCTCTGCTCGTTATCTGATTTCGTGTAAACTTCATTTTCCTCAATGAAGCCAGATGTTTTAACTTTAGTTTTTAAAAAATACGAAAAAATTTAAAAGAATTGTTTGAAAACTAGTTAGATTTCGGTAAATTTTAATAGTTTTTCTCTTTTGAATTACTTATCTATGAGCTATAAATCGATGCTTAGATCATCTAAATTGCTTTGATTTATTTATTAAAAGTCACTTTCATATTTAGAAGATCATAAAGTTGAAACTGCAAGAGTCTTAGACACTCCTTAACTGCAACAAATGATCTAACATGTACAAAAGTAGCCACTTCTACGAGATGATAACCAAGGTATCTATTCTTAACTGTCGATAATTTTAAGTTGATTCTATAAAAGGAGTACTCATTGATGTCTATCATTTGCAGATTCCATATCATATCCTCAAATTTCTGTTACTCATAGAAAAAATATGCTTGTTTGCTTTTTTTAATGTTTATTTTAGGCAAAATCGCTACAGTCTCAAAGAAATTATAGTTCTCTGTGAGCCCTTTCTTGAACATTGCAGATTGCTGTACGAGATACTGTAGCAATGGTATTACTCTGATCAAATATATTCTCTGCAAATCAGAGAGATTACAGTAGTTCTGGAATATTTTCTGGTAGATAGGCTTACTCATAATTTCAATTTTCATATCGGTCTCGTAAATCATCAAAAAGGAGCTTGAACTGTGAATCTTTTCAATATACCCTACAAGCCCACAGTCTTCAACGCCTATTACGTCTGTCTTGAAATGAATTGAAACGGGGACTGCCCATCCTTTGGAATTTCTAGCAATTAGATTAGAAAATGAACTTTTCACAAGAGAATGGAAATTCATATTTGGTTTAATAAAATAGTCCTTCAGCATTTGCTAATGATACTGTCCGATTAGTTTAGGCATGATGAATGAGATATCTTTGCCAACTGCATCGGTAGAGCGATAGCCAAATAAAGCCTGGAAACTATTCTAAGCTCTCTTGATTGTGCCTAAATTATCTACTAAAGTTAGGAACACAACGCAAGCTTTACGAGAATATAGCTAAATCTGATTTTAGATCTTCATGTTGAGATTATTTTTTTGAATCTTCAGGAGAATTCTCTGCTTTCTGCCTTTTCCTTTTTCTTTACTTTTTTTGATTTGCCTTTTGAGTTCATTTGCAGGATCAAAAAGGTCCTTTTTGATAACAGCAAATCCAATAATCATACAGTACCCCTCCAGTAAGGAATTCAACCTGTTGCTTCTACTGTTGAGAAGGTTTAGATCTCGGAGATTGTTGAAAATATTATTGCGTTCTTGGAAATACTTTAAAGACTCTTCTTTGGTGAACTTCAAGTCGATATAATCTTAACTGAGATGAACTAAAATTGCTTCTTTGTGTTCGATAGCTTTGTAGAATTCTAGCTCAGCTGAGATGAGGCGTTCATCAAAACGAATGGCTTCTTTAAGATCTGTTAATTAGACAAATTTATTCTTCATGTTTTCTTCTCTTTTGTCGGTGCTAGTTAGTGACTCAATTTCACTTTGGATGAGCCTGCTCTGAGAAATTAAATCTTCTTGGAAGAAATCCTTTGCATTGTTTTGAATCTCATTAGCAAAGCATTTCTCTAGGGAAGACATATTCAACCATGAGCTAAGTTTTATGTTCTCCACGAAAAAGAGCAATTTCGATTGTTAAACTTCCAGCAAAAAGCACAAATAGCTGAATATCAAGTTGATATCTCTTTCTTGTCTTTTTCTCATAATTCCATTCACACCGCTTCGATAACATTGGAAGATGTAATCTAAAATAAAGATTCTTCTTTCTTTCCCACTTATTAGAGTTAGCTTACTCGCCTCCACATCAATGTTCTCTCCTTTCTTCAAAACAAATTAAAAAAAATACCAATATGCTTAAAACTAGCATTAAAATACTCTGCTTGAAACCATTATTGGTTTTAATTTAAATAATACGAAAAAGGATCTAACAAAAACTAACCATTTTTTACTTAATGATTGCAGAAACAAGATGGATATTATTAGCAAGAAATAATATGCTCCACAGTGATTTCTTCAACAATTATAGACAAATCAGAGATTCTGTATTTCTCAAATTCTATCTTAAAATTTCCAAGCAGATTCCTCATAAATAAGTCAATGAAGCAATGCGAGCGAGAACTCGATGCTTGGGCTTAATTTTTTAGTTTCATAGGATTAAAGTATCTATTTGTTGTTACTCTAGCAATTTAAAACGAGAACGTAGATGCTAAAAAGATGACTATTGATAAGGAGGAGAATTCAGAAGAATTATATACCAAAGCGAGATACGATGACATGCACATCAAGAAGACAGAAAATGCTAAGTCAATTGTTGTCATAATTTATTTCCTAAAGCAATTGAAATTCCATATTTTGAAGGCGCATACAGCAATCGAGATTAATGAGGATATTTTCATGTTGTCTTTAATTCCATAAATTGATATTTAGACGATCTGTAAGATTAAAAGAGAGACTCTGTTGACAATTTAATGATTTCGAGCGAGTGAATCTCTTAAATTGTGATTAAAATCAGAATCATGGATTGCAATGATTAGCTCTAAAAAATACGAAGAATTCAAAAAAAAACATACAGTAAAAAGAAAAGAAGGAGGGCAAAAGAAATAACTAAAACCCAAAACAAAGAACACAATTTAAGCTTATTCTTATTTGTTATTCTTTAATTAAATATTCACATTTTACCTACAGCAATTGTGAGGGCTAAGTTGAATGGTGCCAGAATTTCTTCTGAAAATGATTGAGCTGAAAAGTACGTGGAAGGTATAAACAAAGCATAAGAGTAGATTTAAAGAATGAAACTTTGAATAATAATTAGCTTTTAGAGTTCTATATCGCGCATTGTATGCAGTACAAAAGCAATAACCCAGCTGGAGATGAGAAAACAGTTGATAGATAAGAAAATTATGAGAATGATATTTTTGTGAGAAAAAGATTGGAAAATAATCAAGCTAGTGAGTGTAGTTAGATTCTAGTCAGAGTCAGAAAGAGATTCGAGAGACGATACAGTGGCTAGAAGCTGAAGAGATAAGAGAAAACGTCCTGAAAGTAAGACACAACCGAGCCATTGTGGCCGTTTAAATTTCTTGATGGTTTTGAGAAACTTTGTCTCATAAAAGTGCCGAAATCGTAGACACAGAGAATCGCTTCTTTTCTCAGCAACCATATGCTGAAGAGTTGACTAAAAGGGTTATTATTTTAGAAATAATATATTCGATTTGCGTTATTATGGACGATCTTATTATCTAATCCCTTTGCTGTTCTAATTTGTATCAGTTTTGTCAATCTTACTTCCTGCAAGTTCTTAAATTTTTTTTTTTCAAGAAAAGAAAAGATAGTATTCTTCTGTTTTAATCTATTGGGGGAAGATAATCAGATTGTGAAGTCGAAAAATTAAAAACTAATTAATCTATTAACTAATTTTAAACTGTTGTGCTGTGTGTTTTCACATGTTTTCAATCATGCATTTTAAATGAATAAAAATTATTACACTGAAGTTTTGCATCTTTTCTTCCTTTTTTTTCTTCTTATCTTAGATACTTACTTTATTCTATCTAGAAATATCATTACTAAAAGCTTTATTTTCAATTTAAATGAACAGACAGAGAAATAAGAGAATTTGCCTTTTTTCATATGTTATTTTTGGAGGAATTTATAAAAGTCTAGAGCGACAAACATTTTTACGATTTATCACTCCAAGAATAAGGACTAAATAAGTTTATGTGCTTCATATCTTGGCTTCTCAAAGAAAATTTGCTGAAAAGGTTACAATCCAGTTTTTACAATTAAATTAAACAACAGGATGGGGGAAGAGGATAGTAAAAAGGGTAATAAATTAAAAAATAATCTTTTTTTGTGGTAAAGCTGTAAGAAAAACAAAACTATTATTAATTGAAAATCAAAGATATCCCACCCAGCTCTAAAGCAAAACACACATTCGATTTTCTAAGTCTCTGAAAATCAGGTTATGCATCGCCTGCTTCAAATGATCTAACAGAATTATTAAAAGAAAGAAAAATTAACTTTCAAGATTTTTTGTTTTATTCCAAATGAGAAGATGAAAAAGGAAAATAGTGATGAGAAAAATATAAAAAGCAAACAATTTTAAATAAGATTCATAAATGCTTCTTGTTTTCAGAAGAGAAGGTATATATTCATTGGTTCAAATATGATTAGACATAGGGGTTTTCTAGAATTACATCAATGGACAGCACACTTAGAAGTCGTTTTGCTTTCAGCATATCTTCTTAGATTACAGAATAGAACTTAAGCCATCCAAACAAGAAGACAATCAGCAGTGCAACGATTTAGAAGGAAACTAGAATCTATTAGATCAAGATCATGTAGCTAATTTAATCATTCATGACATAAAGCATGAAATCTTTGATAATATTGAAAACTTTTAAAAGAAGTGATGTGTAAGAATCTAGATCTGAGAGATCGATTTGCACTTCCCACGCTGTTAATGCTGTGATTCTCTCCGTATCATCCGTTATCTAGTAGATTTCCAGTAAATCAGTGAAGATTGAGAAATAATACTAAGCGTTGAGTTAGAATCCTTTATTCAACACACCATCTTGGAGTTCAATGCATTCAGAATTTACAATGGTATTTTCAGAAGACATGAACTCTGGGAAAGCTGAAAGGGAAGTACAAGTGTTACTCTCAAGAAGTTTATACAGAAAATCATCATAGTATTCTTGCTTGTATTTTGTCTTGCCTTGGGATTACTAAACTAAACTGTACATTTCCAGTAAATTCTATTTGTTTGAGACCTCTAGAGTTGGAAATCTCGCATCAAAGTAAGCTCGATTATACAGCAGTGAACTAGGCACCATCATCTTGTAGATGAACTCATAGTGAAGCCCAATGTTACTCATGAACAGTGCCTTCAAACCGTATAAATTCACTTGAAAAGATAAAAAATAAAAGTTAAATTTTTTAAAAATATTGAAATTGCTTGGGAAAAAAGGCATGAAATTATTTAATATTTTGAAATAAATCTGCTATTTACTGAGGAGATTCAGACTGTCCGTAGTTTAAGTTTTGAATTACGCCATTAAGATTTCATTCGTGATTGGCTGCACTATGATAATGCAGAAACATATGATCGAATAGAGCAGAAATGTTGGCTTGAATTTTGTGAGGTTTGAAGTCTCTGAGATAGCCTTGCGCTTTTTGATAAAATTCTCAGCAAACATCGATGCTTTTAGAACTTTCTGCTCATTCAGATAAATGAGTATTGGCTGAATCATAGATTTAAGGTGAGAAGGCTAGAGTGTTGAGAAAAGCTAATATAAGGTTTCTTTTCTTCTTTGCACAAAATAATATATTGGAAAAATCGATCCAATGAATAAAAATAGCACTACAGCCACTAAAACAAGCAAAATAATGACCTCTTCCATCATTAAATCAAGTGTCTCTGAGCACAAAGAGGATATCCTATCTTAAATTGATAGAAGTTCAGTGTTTATTGTCGCGAAGTTATCAGTGATCAGCATTAAATACATCATATTTGTGTCATCTGACACAAAGTAAAGTTAGCGATAGAATGTAGTCATGAGCACTATGATATACCCTGGTGATTCGTAAGACGTGTATTTATTCGCGCTAATTTTGGGTGTCACTACATCAGTTAACACTGTGAAATCCTTACTTTACATGAAAATAAGTTAATCTGTTGCTACATAACTGAAAAATGTCAAAGAATTTAAGTCGCTTTGCAGATACTCCTTGTAGTATGTAAATAGATTCTCCACAGAAACGAGAATTGCAGATTTCTGAGAGTCAATAGAAGCTTAGTCGCTGAAATTTAAAAATACGGCTCCTCGTAATATTTTCAAAATTCCATCTAATTTCACCATCGATACAATCTCACTTCGAACATTCATTGGCCAAGGAATAAAGGAGAAACAAGTCTCCACGAAGTTCAATTATGACTATACTATTAGGAACTGGTATAATGTGAGAGCTAATACGCCTATTAAGGAGAAGAATCCGAAGGCATTTATGAAGATCATGAATTAATTTTTCCTCGAAGAGTGCACAGTATCTCGAGCCATTTTTTATTTTTCGTAGTTTTTACTGTTGCCAGTTTAGACTGTGCTGGTGTCGATTTTGACTGATCTAGCTTGCTCTTCGTCTCCGTCGTTCATGGAATTCACATAAATTGAATTCTGCCCTTCACCAACTTTTGAGGAAGCATTACCTAAAATTTTGCTATCTTTCTCAGATTGAGCATCCATTTTAGGTTTCTCTGCTGAAGCCTAAAGTGTCCTCATCATCTTAGCCGATTAATGGAAATTATGGGCTTTTACTTTTTCTTTTTCTGAAATATATTCTTCTTATTCCTCCTCTTCTTCGACTTCTTTAACTTCTTATTCTTAGATCTACAATTACCGTGAATCATCTTGAGCTAGAATCATTTAGTTCGACTTGAGTTTCACAGGAGAAGGTGGTTATTCATCAGGTCGGTCATGGTATCCAAGTGCATCTTTAGAAATTATTTGTGACGTCAACGACCGAAATCCAAATTTGTTTTGCTTGACATTATTATCCTCAACTTGGGAGATACTATTATTCATAAGAAAATTTTGAGAACTTAGATTTCCTTGTATCATCTATCTTCTAGAAGAGATACCTAGCTATTGCAAATCTATGTTACTGTCGTTTATAATTCCCGCTTTTTGATCTCCTGGTTTCGCTGCAAACCGAGATTCGATCATCGCTGTGGAGGATTGTTCAGCGTTTGCATAGAGAATATTGTTAGAGGAGTTTTATTTTTTCTCCGATTACCTAACTGACTCGCTTTACTTATTCCAAATGTCCATGCTCTAGCCTGTTTCATTCTTCTCCGTTGCGAATGTACCAAATAAGCTTTTGCGATCAACATAGCTATTTTCACCTTTTTCAAATAAACAAAAAAATGCAAAATAAATGAGTGAAATCGAAAGATTCGTTTTAAAAATCAAATTTATTTAGTAATTAATGTTTCTGTAAGTAATAGCTGACCTTCTGAGTCATTAGGAGGGAGAGTCTATTCAAGCTTGATTCTTTCTTCTTCAAAGAAAGCCAGAGCATTTCTTATGTCATTTTCTTAGTAGAGTCTTTTAAACGATAGGATATTCAGCACATGGAAAGAGAAATAATTCGTAGTTTCTCTGAAAACTTTAAGTTTCACAAGATAAATGTCATAGTATTTCAGCACATCAGTTATTTCTTGAGCGCCTGTAAAATACTTTTTATCAGGTTTTTTGAAAAATGATAATTTTTTAGTTTTCGCTAGATTTTCTTGTTTTGGTAGCACAGCTAAAGTATGATACCAGTCAATATCTTCGGGCTTTTCTTGGATCTCAAAGTACCTTGCGATCAGATGGATAATTGGAATGACTCGATTGAAACTGAGTTTGAGTATTTCTTATTCCGTAAAATATTTAGAAAGAACCTTCTCAAAGAGAGTGTGAGTCACAAGTTATAATTAAAAAATATGCTAGGACACCATCACCAATGCAATATCGGTGTTCAGTACCTTTATATGGGCTGAGAGGCCGCATTCGTCAGTTCCAATGAAATCAGTTTTAAATTTAAGCGTTATTGGAACACCCCAACCCAGTTTATTTTTAGCTAAAGCGAACGGAATTATTCCATGATCAGGATGATTTCCAGATGAATTTTGATGAGAAAATCTAGAATGAAAATCCGTTAATATTCTGTCATGATAGAACCCAATAGTCTACGACATAATCATGGAAATATTCTTCCCTATGATTTCCTTTAATGGATATCCAAAAATGTTCTCAAACTTATTCTACGCTCGTTTTATCACTCCAACGTCAATCAAAGATACAAAAATAACGCAGTTGTCCTTTTCGAAGATGCTAGCATCCATGGAGTCCATAACGCTATGAGATTTCTTGCGTTTATTACCTCTCCCTCCACTGATGAGTTCCCTGCGTTTTTACACAAACGACATTAATTAAATGTAACAGTCCACATAGTATTTTAGCTTCTGACTATTTTAGTGTATTTCACATAAGGACTGGATTCTGCCTTGCAGCTCCTAGCGGATTCGCTAGTAGGAATCAGCTGCTTTTTAGAATTTTCCGAGTTCAATAAATTCTCCTGAGATAATCATCAAGAATTGAAGCTTGAAATTCATACCCTCAATGAAGCGCTCTTCGACTTTATTGAGCCCCTCATCGTACTCAATTCCAATCAAGAAATCTTCATTACCTTTTCGGAATAATCCACTGTCTTCGGCTTCGATTTCTGAGCTAGATTGCTCGTTTGCTCTCTAGAACAAGGACTACGAAATTTTTATCAGCCGATTCAGGAAGAATTGCTGAAGTAAGCTTATGTTTCCTCTCTCTTTCAGATGGATCATTTCTGAGAAAGCAATAATTTTGGATTTCTTTTTCTCAATAATGAACGATAAATAGGAGAAGTATATTGCAATATAGTTGCTCCTCTGTTTTCCTAGTTACTTTCCATCAAGAATTCGCTAGTAGAACTTACTGATAAACTCCATCACGAACATTTATCTGAATTTGCCAGAAACCATTCTTTCTTGCATTTCAGCTAAGGAAGTTGAAGATGCCTTTCATAGAAAAAATAAACAAAATATGCAAATATTTCATATAAAAACTTCAAAAAAACTCATAAATATTTCAATTTTTTGTTACTTGAAACACGCAGAAACAAGAGCTGCCTTCAGTGCAGTTCTAAGTGTGCGCTAGTATTATCTCCTCAATACAAGGTGAACTACTCCACTTGGCGTAATCTTCAAACTCAAATTTCTAGCAAGAAGCTAATATTCTTATGTCTCTATCGATTCTACTGGTATAATGATGCACTTAGGTCACATGAAATAGCTTGGATATTTCGATATTGCTTGAAGCTGTTACTTTCATACCGATTTTGACAGCAATTGGAATTAGAAGTATTGCTATGAGTGGATAGCTATTGAATTCAGTGATCAATTAAGAAAGTAACAAAGAAGAAGATATCAAGAAAACATAGATTGAGATAATAATATCTAATGTTCTTAATGCTTAATCAGAATATGGTTTATTCTCGTAGTTATTGAGGAGTCTGAAAAAAGCTAGAATTATACCTAAAAGGAATACCCCATCTTTTTCATTGACTCTTGCTAAGATAATAGATGATATAATTTCTAATGTTGTTGAGCTTAAGTCCCAGTAGAAAGGGTTTCTTTTGTCTAAGTAGTCTTCTCTGTTGAAGCTCCAGTCTTAATCGTGCAGTAAAACTGATAATTCTATGAAAACAAATTAATTATTTTCATGCCAAAAATAAGAATCAAGAATTGAATTTCTTCTTTTTCTGCTTTGAGAATCAAAAAAGAATCAGTTCGTTTATATTGACTAATCATGGATAATAAGCTATTTTGTGCCATTAGATTTCATTATGAATTTGAATTTCCAGCAAAAAGGGGGTTGTAGAACTGAAATATTGTTCATTTAATTTGATTGAGTTATTTGGAAAGAATTTCAAAAATTAATAACTAGACTCAAAAGTGCTCTCCAAAATAAAATGAATTACGGATGAAGATAGAAGACCCAAGCACGTAAACAGCTAGAATATTACTGGGGACATTGTCTATTGAGTGGTATAGCAGTGGAATGAAAAGACAGAAAGGATAAATCTATGCGATAAAGCTGAGCAACTATCTGAGTCGGGATAACTGCGATTGAATTTCAAAATAGAATGCAGTTGCATCGATTAGTAATAGGAGAAAAAACAGGGAGTTAATAGCACATCCTATGTAGAGGACTGCTTCGCCAATATCATTTCCTGCCAGCAAAGAACTCTTAAAAACCCAGCCATCGTAGGAATATGAGTAGCTCGAAGGATCCTCTAGATCCTCCACCAAAATGAGACACAGCTACCAGTAGAACCTGCAGATAAGCAGGATAACAGCTGGTTTCTTTTGTCGCTTCCATTAGTGGAGACTGCTATCTAGTTATTCAAGGTAATATGTCAAAAAGAAGCTTGAGTCATCATCGCTAGCATCTTCTTTTGATTTCATTTTTTGTTCTCAAATTGAAGAACTCTCTCTCTATTTCTCGTTCTGTTTCTCCACACCTTTTATACTTTAAAAATTAAGCCTGTAGATTTCTTAATATTAATAAGGTTTTGTATCTGAATGGAATTGAAGCTGTGAATTAAATTTCTTTTCTCTCTTTAGTCTACTCAGAGAAGACGCTTGTATTTTTTGTTTTTGTTTTAATATGACATAACTCACTTTGAGAGCAGTTTCGCTGTAAGCTCCTATTTGCTTTATGGATGGGAAATGCTTGTTTGACAAATTATTGCTAGAAGAAGGGTAGAATTGTTCGTATTCTAGACCCGAAATTTAACTCAAAATGATGATCAAGAATTAATTGGTTTCTGGAGTAAGATTACTTAAATGAAAATACCTTATACCTTATAAAATATGATTTCTTTGAAAATGAAATAGTGAAATAAAATACGCAATTGAAATATTTTTTTAAGAATAAAATACTTTTTTTATTTTATTGATCACATATCCAAAAATTGCATTTTGAAAGATTATTAGCATTTCGATATTAATTCAATGAATAAATAGACTTTTTGTGTTTTTTAGAGATTTGTGTTCTCTGGAAGTAATTTCAGAAAATAAGAACGAGTTATTGATATTTCTTCAAATCAGTCATATTTTTAAGAATCAACAGGAGATAAATAGGTTTTGTTATTGTTTCAAATGAAGAAAGATTAAAAAAATGTTAAAACGTTAAAAATGTTTTTGATTAAATTTGGTTTTAATTAAGCTTTCAAAATAATTAATCAATAATTAAATTTTTAGATCTGCACGCAAGCTATCTCTAATTAATTTAGTTTACTGAGAAACTATGTAACTGAGCTTTGTCGATTTCAACAAAAAGTAATCTAATGAAAACTTTTTATTATTCTTTCAAATCAATTAACATTAATAACCAGAAAGAATAATAAAAATAATGTACTTAAAATGTTTTTCATTTTATTTTTTCTTAACTTACTTTCGAAATTAGTGTAGCAAATGTCGATAAAGACCAAATGAGAAGCAAAAAAAAAATACTATAGGAGAAAACTTTCACTAATATTATTATTATTATTATTATTATTATTATTATTATTATTATTATTATTATTATTATAAAAATACTACAAAGATTATTAAGATTTGTGTAATAAATAATCTAGAAGAGTAAGACAATCATTTATTTACATGAAATTAGTTCATTAAGTCAATTTTTTTTTTTTTCATTAACTTAAATAGGAAATAATGTACGGGTTATCTAGGACAACTTCCATATTCAGAATACTAATAAGCCCCTTAATTCTGAACATTTCATCTTGCACATACAAGTAGAATTGCACCCATCCAAAAACGAAGACAATCGAGAGAGCGAGCAACTAAAAGAAAAGAAGCACTGTTTAGACTATTTTATTATAATCCAGTTGATCATTCAACATTTAGAGCATGAAATCCTTCATAATATCAATAGATGATACTAATTATCGAAAGAATTTATCAAATTCTTGATATCCATAAAGTGATTCCCATAATGTTATTTTAGCTACAAACGTTGTCAAATCATCATAATAATTATCCCATTCGATGAAGATCTGCAAGAACTACTTCACACTGAATTAAAACCCCTGCAAGAAGCTACCTTGGAAGATTTCAGAGCAATAAGAGTATGTGCTCAGTTAACTCGTGGAAGATATGAATTGTGGATAATTTTCAAATGCAGTGCACATATTAGCATCGAATATCATAAATAAGAAGTTATCGTAATATGACTGCTGGAATCGACTAGCAGATTCTCCTGTTTAAATCGTCTCATACATTGTCGTGAGTTTAGCTTAGTTTGCAGTAAGAATCTATGGTGCACGCTAGAGATAGTACTCGAAATTATAAAGTTAAACAGAAGGGAACATCGTATGAAAGACTATCTATAAATATATCGCCACGCTACTGATGAAGGTAGCTTTCAGGTCGTATAAATTTACTAAAGTTAAAGCAAAAAAATATTTTTAAAACTCAAATCAAAAAAACAAGATTTTGTTTTTACTCAGCAAGGAGATGTTTTTCACAGATTCTGAGCGAAAAGAAGTTATTAGAGCATAATTTGTGATTGGCTGGATGATAATAAGTCCAAATGAGCACAATGAGAATACTAACAGAAGCGACTTAAACTTTGGAAGGATCCCCGTAGCAGAAATAGTTTTTTTCTTTTTAGTAATTTCAGGGATAAAATATTTGAGTCGCGTTGATTTTCCTTCGTTAATTGCAATCTACAAAGGGAGCAGCATAGATTTGAGATGATCTGGCTGGATTGTTGCAAATAATTTCAAGAGATTCTCATTTTTTATCTGCACAAATACGTATAGAGGGAATATTGCGAAGATAAGCAAAACGGAGACTACTATCACGAGAATCAGCAGCAATAGCATTTCACTTTGAATAGAATCTAAAAGCTCGATCGTTTAATCTTGGATGAGCTACTAGATAACGAGAAGGCGTGAATTGAAGGTTGAAAAATTATCAGTTTATATTTTAGCGTAGATTGTTCTATGCTCTAAGTCATTCTTCATCTAATATAAGTACGAAGAAATAAGCTGTATGAAATAGGACACAGAGAATGTTCTAAATCTCTTTTCAGATTCATTGTAAGTATACGGGTCAATTGATACAGCATCATCGACAGAGAGGATCATCTCAATTTTATCATGAAGTGTTTAAAAAAATTTAAGTTGAGTCTCATCAGTTTACTCATAATCACTGTAGAGTGTGAAAAACGATACTATCGCGTCGTTGAAATAAGACACTTAAGTTGCCTTAAAATCATTATCTGCAATCCCAGTAAACGCATCGTTCTCGATTAACGACAAATTTGCATCTTACGTCATTGTCAGCACATAATTACTTCTGATGCTCATCGGCCAAGGCACAAATGAAAAATATTTCGAAGCCAAGTTAAACTAAGTGACTATGTTGAAATATTGTACTAATGTCAACGCGAAAATCACGGAAAATGACAGGAAACCAAAGAGAGTCAGCATCAACATCAGGAAACTTTTCTTTTTGGAGTTTATCTGGTATTTTAAGGTTCTGCGCTGATCGTAATTCGCAGATTTGCTAGTGTGGATAGAACTTGTTGCTTAGGCCATGAGTTTAGATCGCTTCATTTGTGTGTATTCATCGTCTTGAATATAGTCGTTGTCTGAAGCAGAAGGGTTTTTATTGTCTTTTGTATTCCCGTTGATTGTTTAATTTTTGCCGTGTTTTTTCTTTAAAATATCATTTGCTTCATTTTCTATGTCTGATCTCTCTCCATCGCCTACGTAGTTGATTATCAAGGCCTCGCTGTTTATCTAAGCTTAAGATTTGCTTATATTCTGCTGCTTCTTCGTGCCAACTGTTTGATATAAATCAGCTAATCTCGTCATGCTTGTTTTCTGTGACATTATCCGAGTATATCTAGAGTCCGATGCTTGATAGCGGAATGTCTTGGTATTATTCGAAGATAGCATGCCGTTTGATTCAAAGATAGGCGCTTCTGAGGGTGGTAATTCACTTGTTTTTTCATTGTTTTTGGATGTCTCTTGTATTTTTCTTCTTAAATTTTCTTTCAGTTATTGAAAGAAAGATAACTTCCTTTCAGGTTATCTTTGAATATTCTGCTCATCAATTTATGGTACTTTCGTTAGATCTTCACTTTGAAATCGATTTGTTGTGCTGATTCCCCTATCAGTGAGATCTTGAGCGTTACTTTAGAAGAGAATGTTTTCGATTGCAGAATTATTGTTACTAACACCTCCCACATAAAGAGGATTGTTAGTCTATCTATCTGTTGTGAGAGGAGCCAAGTAATTGTTGTTGTCTTGTGAAGTAAACGATCTCGACATAATATCTTGACCTCCTTGGATAAATTTATCATCAATTGGCGTGATTGGCTTTGTAATATTTGAATGACTTTGATAATACTATCTGAAGTTGTTCTACGACAAATCCTGCTGAGCAAAGGCAGAATGGTTAATCTAAGAAGGTACTTATGATATGTCTAGCTTCTGGATTGCTGACATATCTCCAGTGTGATTCAAGAGAATTTCAGCTGTTTCATCGATATTATTATTCGTATTATGAATGTTTCTGTTTCTATTCTCCATATTCGCTGGTTTAAACGAATTCGTATCCGATATTTCTCGAGCAACTTAAGGTCTCATAAGTCGACCTCTTTCTGATTTTTCATCAAACACTTGCTCTTGCATAAGTTTGAAAAGACTCTTCTATGCTTCGAATCTCTTACCCTGAGGAATCAACTCTTTATTGATGACTGCACTACCAGGACCACCTTCGTTTTAAGGGTCAAACGATAATTATCTCAAATGGCTGTTCTTATCTAATGAGGGTGATCTAATTTAGTAGTTGGAAAAAAGATCATTCTCTTAGGAATCGCCTATCAAGAGATCTGCCATTTTCTTATCCGGATTCATGACGAGTTCGAAGGGCACTAAAGCAACAAATTATACGTCAAAAACAAATAAAATCTGCTTCACTAATTACCTAATTATTGATTTGTAGACGTAATCCCTTCCATGAGAAGGTCAATTCTATCTAATTCCGCTTGCTAAGGGTAGGATACGTTCAAAAGTGCCTTCATTTGCTGAGTGAAGAACACCACACTGGATTTCATTTCATGCAAATCAGTGATTTTCCTCATTGATTTGATTTCCACTAAATTATATGAAAAAAACTTGGATTTTCGTAGCTAAACCTAGATTTTAACCTAATACATGTCAAGGTTGTCGCTATTATATTTACTTAACTCCTTCTCAAGAGAAGCATATTCCATCGTCTTAAAGAAGAACTATTTTCGCTTGCTCATGACCTACTAGCCAGCTAAATGATACAAGCTGAAGACATTTTTCGAAGTTGGTTGGGTTTAAGTTGGAGTTTCATCAATCTTTGGAAGAAAAGCAATCGTTTTGATGATTTATCTGTGAATTTACGTGTTAGGCTTGGAAACATTGTTATTATTAGCATTTCCCGTCAATGTTTGCTCTTCGTCTCTCAGCCACATTTTCTCGAAATAAGGTAGAAGTGGGAGCATTCGATTTAAGAATATTTTGTTAATTTCCTTTTCATTTTCGCAGAAAGCACTCAAGAGTTTCTCATAAAACACCTCTGAAATCAGTTGAATTTAGAAATACTTAGTTGAAGTCATAATGAAGACAGAATCTGTTTTGATTTTGCACAGATGAGCAGATAATCCAAAGTCTTCTAATCCAATGTAATCAGCCTTGAATTAAAGAGAAATAGGTACAGCCCATCCTTTTTAGTTTCTCGCAAGAACTAACGGCATGGATTTGTATAACTACTATCCTGCTTGGGAGTCCCCCACCGCGGATTATTCTTCAACATATCCACGAAGAAGCAGATCATGTTTCTAAGCGATTGCTTAGGGGATAATTGTGGTAATATTCATCCCTAGAATTTCTTTTCCAGGATATCCAAACATATTTTCAAATTTATTTTAAACCCTACGGATCTTCCCGACTGGCTCGATGAGGGTAATGAATACAACGCAATTATCTTTCTCGAAGATTGTTTCGTCTATTCTTCCATAGCCGTTTAATCCAGGTTAGTTTGTAGTTTAAGCTGCTTCGATTCCGTCTATTTCATTTTGTTTAACTTTTGCACGTCTCATTTCAGTTATATTTGGCCGGAAGAGAGCTCTTTTTTTCTACCCAAACGACATCAAAATGATGAATCTATCAATATAATATTGGAGTTTCTAGCTGTTGTAGTGGATGAGACATAAATGTTGTAATTTTGTTTGAGTGCGTAGTCTAGCTTCGGTGTAGGAAATACCCTTTGCACGCAAAGCAACTAAATCAATAAAATCATTGCAGAGCATCTTCACGATGGCTTCTTTCTCTGCGAGTGCTGCGAAGTAGATTTTTTCAAGTTCGTTAAGTTCTTCATCGAATTTTATCCCGGAGAAAAAGTCTTTTTGTTCCATGTCATTTTAGGTATTTTTCTTAGAATTATTATTATTTCGGGAGACTTGCACAATATCCGATGGTTGGGATATCCCTTTGATGTAATTGGAACCTCTCTTGAAAGTCCTAGAACTGTAGATCCCGATTTGGTCATCGAATTAGTAGCGGGCTTTGCAAAACATCTCGTAGAGAATCGGTTTTTCTCGTGACGAAAGTAGTCCTTTTGAATTCAATTTGATAATCTCGCAGAATGCTTGAACTTTGGATCTCTTAATGTCGATAAGGTAGTTTATAAAGCTGAAATGGGAATCAGTGATTTTATGTGTAGATTAAGAGCAAAATCCTTAAAATACATTGTATAAAAATCCATTTAGAAATCGTTTTCGCTGCTTGCTGGATAGAACATTGTCTTGATATTGGGAGTATTATTTTATTTCCTAAAAAATGGTAAAGAAAAAATAGTCACATAAAAGCTATTTTTAATCTTGCAATTCATCATTTTAGAAAAAGAATAGCCACCAAACTTAACAAGAAGGTAATATTTGTTGAATCAAATTTTTCTTACAGGTACATAGCAGAAGCATTTCGGGAAAGATTAACATGAAACAAGATGATTCACAGCTATTAAATCGATGTATAATGATTCAGGACGTACTCTGTAATCTTCAAATTCTAATCTAGATTCTTTAATTAGTAACCGGACTAGATAATCATTCTAAGGAGAATACAATGGCTGCTCCTCCATGAGAGTCCACATGGATCTTTTTTAGATAGCGATGAGTTATGCTGCAGTGAATGCTATTGGGATTAGAAGGAGAAAAAGAAGAGACACTGAGAATTAGGTATCAACTAGGATTGCGATAAAAGCAACTGCTGAAATCATCGCAACAAAGAGACTAAACGAGAGAAGAAGATTAAGTGAGAGTTCGGAGTTCATGTATGACCGAAAGATCAAGTACAAGGAAGTAAAACATCCCATGGCGCTGACGCAAATCAGCAAAACATAGACTTAACTTGTGAAAACAAGAACAAAGCAGCAACTTATTTCGAGTACTCTATCACAAGCTTAAAAGATAAAAGGAATCCTATTACTCAATAAGTCATCAGAGTTATAGGAGTAATTCTAATCATAGAGGCAAATTAACATACCTATTGGATAAAAGCAACAAAGGAAAAAGGTTAAAAATACAATATATTGCCAGTAACGTTCAATACTAATTATTGGTAAAAAATGCTCTGAAATGCAAAATAGAAAAAAATACATAAATTCATAAATTAAGTTCCCTCTAAAAAATAGGATAAATTGAAAAATTAATAAGCATTTTGAGAATCTCAAACATTTTATGAATATGGACCTTTATTCGATGCACTTAACAAAACAAAAAAAACACATTTAAAAGTACTGGATGGGATTATTGGAATCAAGTACAATCGATAAATTACACTGTGCAGTGAATCAATAAAAGTTCAAAAAAAAAGAAAAGGAGAAGAAAAAAAATAATAATTAAACCAAAGTAACTCTATCATGGGAATTTCAATACTGCAATTTTCGTTTAATTTAAAAGAGAAGTAAGAAGTTGTTTGTGAGTGTTAAACATAGGAAAGTTATAATGTTGTCTATGTATTTGAAAAAGGAAAACAAAAACAAGAATGAAATGTGTTGAATCTGGCACATATTAGTGCTCAGTTTCCCTCTTTATTGAAATTTGTAAATTATTCTCATCATTTTGGGAAAAATTTATTATCCATTGGTTTGGCTGGAAATTGAACAGCAAAGTAAATTTTCAAAATAAAAAATATGAGATTACTCAGTAGGATCGTAGTGATGAGAAGGACATAGGAAAGAGGATTATCTGAGAAGCTGTTCATTGCATGATAAATGAATGGGATGAAGAAGACATAATTGTAGATTTAGATAATGAAGCTAGCAAGATTTTGAAATAATCTTGATTTTAAATTGCTTTTTCCAATATTTTTATGAGACATCACAAGAGCATCTAAAAGCAGTAGAACAAAAAGAGAGAAATTCACGATTACCCCAAAGTAATCTATGTATTAGGAATGAGAGAACCCTGCTAGCAATGAGGCATCGTTTAGCTAAGGTATATTGATATCGACAGCTTGCAGTTTGATGATGGTTTTAGTAGAAATAAGCAAAGTGAGTTTCCAATAAAGTTGTATTAGCAGAAGGAGAATCGAAAAATGCATTGATTTCTGAAAGCTATGCATCGTGATGCATATGTGCTGCTAGAAATACTGCCTGAAAGGGCGCATCAGTTATTGTAAAACTGCATTCATCGAAAACTCAAAATATATTAAGCTTCAAGAATTGTTTACTTTATTTTTAATTGTTTTGATGCGTTCACACCCAGCTAATACTATTGTCTATGTCCTACATTCTTCCTACTAACTTACTAAATATACTAGTAAACGTGACTTAAGGAGAGATTTTCATAAAAAAACATCCATAATATAATCTGTGGTGTTTGGTCTCTTACTTCTAGACTTTTCCTTATTTTATTCTTATTTATCAACTACCATTCAACATTCATGGTTAATCGCTGCTTGTTTTGAGAAGTAAACATTAAGTATTTTGTAGCTTTTAAATAACAATTTCTTAAATAGTCTAGCACTCAAAAGAAAATTGAATAAATTATCTCAAAACAGCTTTGCAATAATCAGAATTCTTGAGTGATCAGCCAAAACACACTTACAATCTACTTTTTTTAAAAGTTGAAGTTCATCATAGATTTTTAAATTTGTTCTCTCATTAATTCAAATCAATAATTTTTTGTTAAAAATGCCTAAAAAATCGGAGTTTTTCATTTTTGAAAAAATAGCTATGTAGACTGGGTAAATTTCGATTTCTCGTAAATCTCCTTGAACGAAAAATAATTATCCTTGCAAGATAGAAATTCCACTTTTTAAAATTCAATAAATTCGTCTTTTGAAATGCGTAATTTCATTCCCATGTTGCGTTCTTATAAAAAACAAATCTCTGCTTACTGGGCATGAATTACACTAAGATCATCTAAAATTTAGCTAAATTGTGAGATTTATCAATTTATTATCTGCCAAGTACAAAGATTTGAGTTAAATCATATTTTTGTGTTAGGTGATTTGCTGAAAGGTAACAATAAAAAAAAATGTAAGTATCCCTATGACGACTACTTCTTGGGGGGATGACTTATTATTTATTATTTTTGTTCATTCTTTCGAAATAGTCTGAAACAAAAAGATTCTCTCTGTCTTTAATCCAGCAGGATTTCTTTATTTTTGCGAATTTTTGAATTTCTGTCTATTTTAATATTTTGAACTTTAACGCTTTTTCTTCAAGGGGAATGATGAAGGTGAAGAATAATAAGATGATGATCGTAATAGAGATGTTAAACATAAGAAAATTATTTTTTTTACAATTGTTTTTCTGACAAAATTGTTTTACTTTCTTTTTTACAATAAATTACATGATAAATATTGATTTTTCTTCTCTCATATTTTTAACTCCTAAATAGTGTTATTGTCTCAATAGTTTTTCTTGAAATACGATACAACATAGGAGTTATTAGCTAAGACGGAGAGTTCTATGACATCTAAGAGTCTTTTTGTTCTTTGAAATGATTACTTAATCAAATTGTTAAATTTCAACAGACATGCCATGTAAATAAGCACCATGATGAACACTTCGAAAATCAGCAAGGATATTATCAGCGCTTTATGGAGATCAATAGCTTGTCTGTTCATTTCTTTGATAAAGGAAATGCCAGCACTCATTGCAAAATTTAGATAGGATTATAGCCAAAATATGTCTTCGATGGGGTTTAAATTGGAGTAATCCTTTATTTGATCTAATTTCTAGTCGGTACTTTGATTATTTGAAACAGTGATCTAATTGTACTCTTTTAATATAGGACTGATTTCATGTAAACCAACAAGTAAACCCTTTGAAAGTTAACCGTTCATAATAGATAAGCATTTTTCTAACGAAACATCTACTCCTAAAGAAGTCAAATATTAGGGAGAATCCAAGATACTCTTGCATAAATTGGATTGGATCATTGAAGAAAAGTACGAAGAATCTCTGAAAAACTCGCTGTTTTGAAAGGTAGCTGAGAATTCGTTTATTTACTAATCCAAAAGTTCCACGAAATCGACGTAATTCAGAGTTTAAGCTATTTCTCCATTGATAAATTCAGGATCAACGAGCATCTTGATCAATAGGGTATTCCCGCAGACGGCAACCGAAAGTCCCTGCTTGACTTGTTGAATTTCAGCTGTGCAAAAAGCAAAAAATTACAATAAAAAAAGAATAAATCATAATTATGTTCTTTATTCTCAGCACATAAAAATAACCAAGCACCTCCATTAACCAAACTCTTTCAATATGTTTACTTAGAAGATTTATCTGCTAGATTGAAGTTGAGTTAAATGAATCTGCAGCGCTTAGGATCAAAATGGGATATGCATTCCCGAATAATATCAATCCCATGGATGCCAAGCAGACTGATTTATTGAAATACTTCAGTTGAGATGTTTTGCTGATGTTCTTTTTCTTGGTAATAGATTTGATATCAATAGAGCTAAGGTTTCCAAAGAATTAAGGATTGTAAGCCTTTTTGGAATCTTGTCTGTTGAAGAGTTCATACAAAAGAGTGTTTTTGATACAATATTGTTGCAGGTTCATGATCATTATTTGAATTTATTCTTAAGAAATAGTCGCAAAGAGTTTGATAATTTGTTATCGTTTTTTCTAAGCAAAACCAAATAAAGGAATGGCACTCACTGCAACTAAGGAGACTAAGCAGGAGATCATAATTGAGCTACCTAAGCTATTACTATAGATCGAGTTAATTTATCCTTTCGAGAAGGCAATCTGTTCATCTTGAATCTGTTGAATTACGTAATTTAACCCGAGAAGGTTTTACAATGCCATTTCACGGTCAGTCAAATAGGATTAAGTTAGAATTGTTGAAGAAAGTAGAAATTAATGGCTGAGAATGATACCATATTTAGAAGAGACTGCAGTTTTTTCATACCATAAACTTCTACAAAAACAAAAGAGAAGAGTTAATTGAATTTAGATTTCCTTTTTCGGATAAAAATCAAAAATATTTATATATCTTTGACTCACTAGAATGTTTGAAGCTATGAAGAAGAAGTAGAGTTGCTGAAGTGCCATGTTTGATATTCATACGGAGTCGACAGCACTAGCTCTCCAAGAATGGATGAAGTAAAATCAGCTGAGTAGGTTGTTCTCAAGTTTATTGAGAATTAATTATTATCCTCTATGATCATAGGGATCACTTCCTATGTAAATGCTCCTATGTCCTTGCTGTTTATCACATTGTCCCTCACCAAACTCAATAAGGTCACTTTGGATAAAAATTATATCATGCTTTCCGTAATTTCTTTGGCCCACAAAAGCAATGGAAAGTTGATCGAAAATCGAACTAATTCCTAGTAATGCAGCAGAAAACTACCAGCAGCAAGGACTACGATCAAAAATATTGCTATCAATCCCAAGTAGAAGAGTATTTTCTCAGACACATGCTGCCTGTTGGAGTTTAGCTTCTCTCTTATTTAAAGTCCTTCAGTGATTTTTTGATGATTTAAATTCAAATATGAGTTACGATCATCGTTTTCATCGTTTTTGTTAGATCTTCTTCCTTAGATTCTCGCTAAGTTCTTTTCAGTTGTTGATATTCGCCTGGAGGATCTTAATTCACTTTTGGAAAAATTACTTTTTTGAGGCTTTTTTATTTAAAAGCCAATGTTTCCTAGAGAACCTAAAAGATTGTTATCGTTTTCTTCGCAAAGATACTTCTGCTAAACTTACTTTGAATTTTACCTAAAGAATCCAGAGGCATGCTGGCTTTATTGAAGAGCAGCAGTCGATTCAGAACTGTTGTTTTTTAGATAAGCAGTGAGCTTAGATTTAGATTCCTGATCATTTGAAAGAAGTTGTTCTGGTTGTTTACTTTCAGTGAAAAAGTTAAGGGAATTCTCATCTTTTTGATTTCTTAACGTAGATACTAGCATTTCATGAGATAACACCTTTTGAATAGCTAATGTTTCTTCTTTGATTGAACGCAATTATTGAAGAGTTTTCTTTTTACCAAAACCATATGATTACTATGAAGAATCTGGTTCTTACGCTTCTTTGTCGATAAATTATTCCCCTTCATAAGGAAGATTCCTAGAATAAATCTAGAAAGATTAGACTAAATCCTGCTAAATCTGAGAAGAAGTTTCCATTGCAGATGTTCCACCAGCAGTTCTTTATAAATCATTTCTACTCGATCCTCCTCCTCCACCTGCTCCTAAGCTCATCTAATGGAACAATACACCTTTTATTCCATCACTTTAGTCTTTCAATAACGAAACCGAAGTGGGTATTAAAAATCTGTTCGTCGGAATTTCTTTTTAAATGTAAGACTCTTCTCCTGATCCTTTCCTTGCAGTACTAGGGAAGCTAATCGATGTGTCATGCGCTTATTATCCCTTGGTAGAATTGGGAAAGTTTTGAAAAAACGAAGTGTTTTATTATACTTAGTAATTTGTCTGCTGAAAATTTTCAGATGACATCATCATTACTGGGCTAGATAAAGGCACTAATAACTACTAGTCTCGATCACTGTAGATCTACCCGAATTGTTGAGATTATTGTTGCTGTTCTTATCTTTCATTCTCGTAATTGCTGAGATATTCTTGCAGTTTTTACTTAGGAGAAAAACTCATAGAATCAAGAAGGGAGTCTTTACAGATTTCTTGTTTTTCTTTAGAGAATATCGACTGCTTGGGAGAGAGATATGGGGCACTAACATGATCAGAAATCATTGCTAATGGTTCAAGGTTCAGCTCAAGGACACTAGGTTTTATTCCAGTTAGAACTGTAGAAACTGGAGTTAAAAGTGAGACATTTTCAATTTCCTCAAAGAAACAGTCTTCTGTTTAAAGTTATTTGAATTGCATCTTGAGAATTTTCAATGCTTCATTTCGTTGTGTTTTGCTGTTGAGAGGCACGCAGTTACTGATAACAACGGATACAAAATCGTAAAATTTCGTTTTAATCACATAGAATCGCACATTGATAAAATAAATTTGCTCCTTTATTAGGTCCTTGAAAAGATTCTTATTTTTAATTGGATTAGAATCGATATTCCCAGTTGTCGGACGTATCAAGATGGTTTCATAGCTCTCATTGAGATTTCCTGAAGAGAGTATAAAACGCATGGCAGGGATTACATATCCCATTTTAATTCTTTTTATGCTATTCTGATTAAAATTATCGCTTGACATGAAAGTTTTACTGAAAAGTCCACACGATATGAAGCAATTATAATAGCCAGCACTTGCTCCATTGCAACAAATGTGCATATTCTCATCTTTAACTTCTTGAATCCATCCCGTTACACCTATGAAGAACAAGGAATCATTTGAATTATTCAGATAATTTGAAAAAATGAAAATATTTTAATGTTTTTGTATTGTTTACCTAAATCATCATGGCCAATGTGATTAATCCGAAATCGAAGTTTAATGGGAATAATCTTCTAGTCCTTGCGCTTGCCTATGAGAAATGGATAGGAGTGTACTGACTGATCAATGTTGTTCTGGTTAATAAAATTTAGCAGCACTTCATCATGTCTAGCTGCAATTTCATGGATCATAAGAATCTTAATATTCTAGCCAATCGCTTCATCTTCAGTGAATCCAAAGAGTTGCTAGAAATTCTTGGAGACTTTCTTGATAGTGCCCATGGGGTTAAGAAAAGTTGCAAAAATAACGCAGGAGTCGTCTGAAAAATATGAACTTCGGAGATTCTTGTGGATTTAATTTTTCTTTTAAAATTGCATGAATTTCGATAGTTTTTTAGAGCTAGTTAAACACGTCTCAGTAGCGGCTACCATGATCATAAGCTAGTAGTTTTAGCTGTTATGCATAAGGAGCTCTCGAAGGACGTACATCATTTCTGATCTTAACTCCTAGAGTTGAAGGATATCCTTTTCAAGCTAGCTAACGTCTAGGAAGCTCTCCAGTAAAGAATTGAGCATTTTCATTTTTAAAAAGAATGATTTCCTCAGCAGAGACTCACATTTGGTCATTTTTTCGTCATACACAATCACTTAAAAAATATTTACATCATTTTTTCTAATAACCTCATCTGTTTTGCCTTCTCCCTTGGAAGAAACCCCTTCAGATTGCAGTTACAGACTTGAGATGTCCATTCGAGATTCGATGAGATTCAGGAAGAAATAAAGTTTCTAAGAGTTTTTGAGAGAAAGATATTTTTCCTTTTCCCTTGTGTGCTTGATGATATGGATCAGACAAAGTGTATCGTTTTTCATGATCTCAAAGAGAAATGCAAAGTAAGTGAAATCACATTCTTCCAATGAATGACTAGAATTGCATTATGCCATGTATTCTAATGACAAACGCATAAACTCTCTTAAATACTAAAGACGAATCTCAGGACCTAAGTGCTCAACTGTTCCTAGTCCCATCGATCTGTCCTATGATGGTAAAAATGTGTAAAAAAAATAAAATAGCAAAATGAAAGTTTTTTTTGGGCATAATTTAATTGCTTTTTGCTTGTTTGTTGTGGTTTACTTTACTGCAGAAGCATGTTTGTTATTTCGAGCAATGCAGCAGATGATGCACTGTAATTGACTCTAAGATAACACTAAAAGGAGAATGAGTGTAATCGTCATACCAGAGTTTAGCTCCACTGTTGAGGAAGCGAAAATAAAAATCAATGTATGGTTTTCTTAAATTTATTCTGTCTTTCATTATCTGCGAGAGATCTCTTATGAAAATAGCAGAGGAATCAGCAAAAAGGTGGATGATTTTCTAGCAACGCGAGTTATAAATTACAAAGCCAATTGCAATTGACAGAGGTAATGTTACAAAGACAGTTAAGACAAAAGGAAAATTACCTTCTACAACAACAGAAATGCACACTGCAAGAGACACGAAGAAATTTATCAGTGAAAGCTAAATATTGATGCGCAATATTCTTAAATCTTTGTAAGGAATCGAATAAATCGACTAGACAACAAGGATCGAACTCACGATCAAACTCAACGAAGCAACGGGCACATATCCCATGTATTTCTAGCATGTGACTTACAATAATTCTAAAAGGATATGAAGAGTTGCTAATTTGGAATCATTCTTGGAGAGAAAATCGTTGATTTCAAATCTGCTCTCATAGTCATGAAGATCCTTGATCCATCCTGAATTGATTGTTTTTTAAAAAATATGTTGAATGGTTAAGTTATTTGAATGTGCTATTGTGCCTTTCAGACAAGTCAATAACTTCAAAAATGTATTTCTTTATTTGAAGTTGTTTTTTATTTGTTTGTTTGTTGTATTTTTGTTACCTAAAAAGAAAGTGAGAAGGATGTTTAGAATTGCAAGGATTGGAGATTAATCTGTCTCTTGAAAGGAAGCTTGCAATGAATTTATATAGATAAAGTAGGAATATATTTAGTAGAAAAAAGAGAAGTAGATCAGACCTTTTCGCTGAGAGGAATTTGCTTTATTTGAGTAAAATGTATAAAATCGAACCAAGATATTGAGAATCAAAAGGATATTCAAAGCAAAGTAGAAATAGAACTATTAAGAGCCATGGTTATTAGATGTAAATGGGCTGATGTACTTAAGGATGTCAGCATTGGAATCACGAATCAAAATCTCTTGAATAAGATCATCGTTGATTTGAATTTGCATTTGTTAGAAATGTCTGTATGTTATTAAAATCATCGAAAGCAGAAACGATCTATCAAACGAAGAAATCACTGCTCGTAATTCCTAGATGTAGAATGTCTTAACAGTCTCTACAAAAGAAGTTCTAGGTTTGCTATCCATTTCTCAGGATTTGTTGCTTTCTAAAGAGTTGACTTTGTTTATGTCAGTCAAACTAAAGTAGAACTATTTTCTGTCGCAATTTAATTTGATTTTTTTTAGTAGGCTTAACATCCCCCCTTGGATTGATTGATTTGTTTTCCCATATCTTGTTTGAATCGCAACATTTCAAGAGATCTTAATTGTCTTATTAAAAAGATTAAAACCATGATTTTATTTGTTTTTTCTTCAGAAAAAGAAAATAAGATTATTTACTGGATGTTTTTAAATCTAAACAAAAACCAACAAAATTTAATGGATTAATATGATTCTACAAAAATTCCAAAAATATCTGTAAACTTAATAAAGAAGCTAATAAATTAGCATAATCAAATTAAAAAAAAAACATGAAATCATTTTTGAACACTGCAATATGGTTTTTTGTTATTATCAAAGCATAACAATATTGAAGTGTATTCATCTTATCTACAAATCTTTATTTTCACTTGATTATCTCTAGCCCAGTTTTATTTTTTGCACCATTTATCTTAATTCTAACATTTAATTTCAACAATTCACAGGAATTCACCTTCTTTATCTTCTGAGACTTTAATAAATATTTGTAAACTATTCAAACACATAAAAACAACTAGATTCCTCAGCTATTCTTTTCACATATTAACAATTCTTTTTTTTCCTTGCTTTTCCTTTTCAAGCCATTTTTTTGAAGTACGAAACAATATACGAGTTATCCAGAAGAATCTCTATATTAATCAAATCTAGCAATTACTTTGTATTGAAATATTATCTACCTAAGATTTAGTAAAAATTATTCCATCCAAGAAGCAACACCAACGCCAACAGCAATATCTATAAACCTAAAAACAGCTCATTCATGAACCTTATGTGTTCGTGATATTCATCATATCGATATCCAAAGAAATAATGAATATCTTTTGATATCAGTGCCATGTATTCAAAAAATACATATTCGCTAGGAATATTTACATTTGCCTGCATTTTGAGTAAAGATTGCTTAAACAACACTAAATTAGGCTGCTCAGCTGCTTCTTCAAACGCAGACATAATCTATTGTCCAAGTTTACTTGACACTAAAAGACCTTTCGTAAAAATTCCATTCATTAATCCTTTGCATGTTGCATTATCAATAACAGATTCTTTGAAATCATCTTGCGAGTTAGCAATGGCAGAACATATATTTCCCTTGAAAATTGGAAGTAAGAAGCTATCATAAAGTGGGCGCTGATAGATGTCGATGTTTTCGAAGACCGAAAAGGAATCCACTAATTTATTATAAAAGTAATCCACTTGGGAGTTCTTTAACTGTATTGCATCATAGAATAATTTGAGTGTAGGAGATGTCTCATCGGAGAGTCGTAGATAAGTGTACTAGTATTTGAGTGCGAATAAAGCACAAATGATATCGAAGAAATTGTCAGTAGCATCTGTATGTTTCCAAAAAGCAAATCGATAAATAAAATACCTAAAAAATAAGAAAAGAAATAATGAAAATCTTACTCAGAAAAGTAAGACTCGCTTGGAAGTTATTCACTTGAGAAATGCTGATCACATACGTCGCGATAAGGTTGAATAATGTGCATCCTAGACATATTAAGAGACCAGGAATTATGTTGAATTTAAAAAGTGGGAGGGAACTAGTTGTGCTGATGTTACGCTTTTTCATAAGCTGTTTTTGCTTTTTTATAAAGTCATTGCTAAGAAAATTAGCTTGATGTGCAGGAGCTGCTGCTTTGGGGGAGGAATTGGAATACTAAACTACGTTTTTCTGAGCAGATTTCATTTGAAGAAAATGCTATTTAGACTATTCTTCTTGATGTATTTGCTATTCTCTAAATGCACTTGTTGGATCAAGATTATTGCTGCCGAAGGTAATTTTTTTAGAATTACTTGTGTTTTTGCTGTAGTGTGTTGAATCTCCATGGGTTATAATTCTATCTTTATGTAAATTTACAGTAGTCATCATGAGCAAGATTTTATCAGTGGAAATAGTTGAGAATAATCGTAAAATATTCTCTCGGGACTTTTGATTCCCGACAAAGATTGGAATTATCATTAACGCTAGAATACCAGTTACAATAGAAATAAACAGCAGAAGCACAAGGATTATGAATTTACTTGTGTTAATTTTATCATTGAAATTATTTATATTGTCTTCTTATACAATATTCAAGGCATCTTGGATGTTAGGATAATTTACCAATGCAATATCTGCATTAATCGACGCAAGAGACCCCGTTGTGTGCATAATATAAAATGCATATACCGTCCATTAGGTTATTTTTTCAGTTAAGGAGATAAACTCACTGGAATCTACATTCAGGGTAATGCTGTTCATGTTAAATTATTCTATTTTAGTCCCAAGAAATTCATTGAAAATAAATATTTATTTCGGATCACCTTTGAGCATTTCTAAAGTTGAGTTTCTCAATAATTCATAGGTGAACGTTTTAGTGTAGCCTACTATCCCAAGAAATGTCATTTATTACACAGTATTCTAGAAGTAATAATGCCCAGCAAGCACGCTGTTATACATGTCTTTGATTGCCATGATAAATAGAATAAATCGTTTTGTCTGAAAACAAAAGAAAACTTGCTGGAAGTTTGATTTCTAAGATTCTTTATCTTAGGTTAAAACGAAATAACTCACGACATTCAGTGTGCCAATTAAGAATATTGATATCACACCAATAACGCGGATTAATCGCAAGCTGCCTTAGCGTTACTTTGATTTTATGGTTTTCATGATTTTAGTCCTGCAAACAAAAAATGAATGAGAAATAAAAAGGTATTTTCATATGAATTTGGAAGTAAAAGTAATTACCGATCAGCAGATCTTTATGTGCGAGTTGTCTTGACGCTATTTTCGTTGTCTTCTTGATGAACTAGTGCTTCATCTTTGGACTTTTCAGTGATTTCTTTGGAGATACTAGATTTAATATTTTCTTCAATTCTTTCTTTTGGAGGTTATTTTTCTTATGCGAGATCAAGGAAATCAGTGGATTTGAGGTCAGCTTTTTAGAAATTACTTGAATTTTGATGAGGTAAATACTTTGGGTCTGAATCAATTGAGTATTGAAGGGTATTTGTATTGTTGTTAATGTTATTAATATTTTAAGTATTTTCACGTACTATTGTACTCACACCATAATACGTTTTGCTATTACAGTCGCTGTAATTTTGATTAATGCTATCTTGAACTTTAAAATCTGAGGGGGATAAGGTCGACTATTATTATTCAAACTACTTGGTACTTTCTTTTCGTTCTGGCTGTAGAATTTTTAAAATTGAAGCTGAAAGAAAAGTAGACTTTGGAGAAGAGATATGTTCTGATAGTAAAATAGTAGGGCTGTCAGGGAAATCTGGAGATAGAATCCCAAGGGAAGCTTAATATTACAATCTTTTCTTGGGAAAAGGATTCTTAGATGATAATGTAATCAAATCGCTGGGATTATTGAAAATATTTGGAAATCTAATCTTTCCTGGAGAATCAGACTAATCGAAGGATTCACTGCCATGCGTTAAGGCTTTGTGTACTTGAGCAGCATTTGAGGAATGTTTTTGTTCCTGTTTTGGTGATTGTTATGAATAATTAGTGCCTTTATCATAAGGATTTTCAAAACGGTTGTTTTATTCTAGATTTTAATTCTACAATTAAACGAAACCAATTTTTTGGAGACTCAAATGTCGGCTGATAAGTTATTGCTTCGAATTTTCTTCTATTATTTAATCAATTTGAGGAGAGAAACCCTTAGCTTTTAGTTTTAATGTATTTCCTTTGAGATACTTTGCAGAAAATTTTGCCATTGCACTTTATTTGACTTAATTCTATTGATTTTTTTGGTACTTAAATGTTGGGCTGATTTGTCCTAAGGATGCTAAGAAAATATCTTTAAATTTCGAGATATCATAAAACTCAGATATTTGCATTATTAAGGCTTTTATAGCTTCCTTTTTCGCAGCCTCCTCTGTTAATTCTTTGAGCTAAATAACTTAAAATTACACTAATTCAATAGCCTCAGTTTTAATTTAAAACGCTATGAATTTAATTGAAAATAACGTATTATTTAAGAGATATTCAATGAAATGCTCATCATGTATGTCTTTAAAGATTTCCCCTTCAGATACCCTCGACGGTCTGAGAATTATTGTCTCTTAGACCCTTCCTTATTATCCTTTTTCTATGAGGTTTCCAATTACGGGAGAAAGCATATTTAATCTAATTTTTCTGATTTCCGAAGGTGAAAAGTGCAAATTAAAGAATATTTCATAGATAATCTCTTCAACAATAAATATTCTTAATCCATCAGCTACAGATGATGTTTGCATGTACATATTTCCATCTTTGATTTCTTTCATCAAACCACATGCACCAAATTCTGTAATTCCAATTATGCACATTTAAATTTTCAAAGCATATGGAACAGCCCATCCACTTTTGTTTTTCCCAATCATTAACGGAAAAGAATGGATATTTTAATCGAAATCTCGTTTCTCAAAGCATTTGTGAAGGATCTCATCATGAGCTTTTCCAAGTTCATCAGACATTAAGAAATTGATGTTTTTACCAAGAACACTCCTGTTGCTATCGACGAATGGTATTACATTCATAAAATTATGCGATACTTTAACTATCTTACCGATATCATTTAGCATTGTTATGAAAACTGCAGCGGAATCTTCAGAGAAAAAATTTATTTGATTTTTCAGCTTACCTAGCTTGGTTATTTTCTAAATATACTAAGAGAATTTCGTTTCAATTGACAAGCAATCTTCGAATCCTTCACAGATCGCTAAGAGTTGATCGTGTCTGCTGTTGATTTGGAGTAATCTCATGAGTTCCCTTTCAAGTTATTTCTTTTTAGTTTCTAATTATTGCCCATTTTCCATGAGATTTTCTAAGTTTAAATAATCCTTGCTGATTAAGTCTAAGAAAGCGAATTTCATATTGAGACATTATTTGTAAAGCACAGAGCATTGCTCAAGTGACTCATCGAAGAAGATAATCTCGATGATTTTCATATGTTTATCTACATTATTCGTTTATTCTTAGAAATTAAACTATTTGTAAGCTAATTCGAATATGTAATGTACCATTTGTTTGTGCTTTACGCTTGCAGCTGCATTGACAACTGCTCGCATCTTGAATATTTCTCTTAGAGACATCGTTTAGTGTTTCAAAGCATGAACGAGAAATGCTAAATATGTGAAGAAAAAGTGGTTAACTGTTGCGGAAAATTTGTGTTAGTTTTTTCTTCTGAGTTCGGTTTTGAAAATATTCAAAATGTATTGTTCTAAATATTGTTTTCTGATGTTTTCATCGATAAATTCAGCTCTTGTCTCAAGATCACCAGTATTCTGAAGTTGCAGAATAAGTTAAAATAGAATCTCAAAATGAAAATTTAACATTTTTCTTACATGATCTTTACAGAAGCAATCTGGATACGCTGAGCATGTTTCAATATGATTCACAGTGATTTATTCTAGAACTATCGAACGAAAAGAGTTAATATACTCTGCTGGCGAGCAATCTATCGCTTAGTAGATGAATCGCAAGCAGATGCTTAATTTACCTTATTATTTCTCAACTTCCTAGGACGATGATTCTGAAATCTAATTTATATCCTAACCAATTAGCGAACTAATGACAGTATTCACTCGATATCTTATTATTTTCTATCCAGCGAAGTAACTCGCAGCTGCTAGAAGTATCATCGTCACAGGATAATCAATAACATCTTTAAAGATTTATCCAATTATTAAAACTAAAGAAATCATGACATTCATAGCTGTCAAGCCAATATCGATTTCTTAAATCTTAATATTCGTGTATGGATGGGTTAAATAGCCCACAATAAACTTCAATAAATTAAAAATCAAACCAATGTATGGTAAGATATGAGCACTCCCGTATTTAGTGCAGAACACAGCGATCACGAGGAGTAATTGAAAGAATAACTCCTTTTGTGTTTCTCTTCTAGACAAGAAGTCAGTGAGAATGAAACGAAAATCGAAATCGTTCTCAGTTATTAAAAATTCTGTACAATTAGTAAAAAGGAAAGGAGTAAACATAATTGAAGGGTTGCATCATTCGGGGGGGTAATAGACTAAATATTAATAATTGAATATTTTTGATGGTAATTAGAAATTTCGGGTAATAGACATTTCCATCCAAATTTAAGAGATAATTATGAAAACGAAAAAGTTTAACGAAACAAATTAAGAATTATTGTTGTTTTACGCAATGAAAGAGTCAGGATTATGTTGATGACAGAGAGAATCATGGAGTCGCTAGATTTTTCTAGGCTTGAGATTAATGAGAGAATAAATATCAAATGAGAATAGGACTTAAATACGAAAGAAAGGATCTTAGAATTGTTGTTGTTGTTGTTTTTAGATGTATTTCCTAAGAAAAATACCACAATTTTGAGAATAATGCAACTCAAAAGACTAAGGTTTATCCCTAGACTAATGTAGAATATAGCATCCATCAAATTAGTGCCTTATTCCTCTAAAATGATGTATGTTAAATGCTCATTGTTGTTGATATTTAGGTTGATTTCTTTAGTGAAGTAATTCCTGTTGAAGTTAAGTTGGAGAATCTCGTATTGCCTGATGATAATAAAGATCACGCACAGTGGAAGAGGTCGTTGAAATGCATTAATCATGCTGTAGGCTTCTTTGACATAGAAGTCTTCTAGTTTCAGTCTGATTTTTTCTAAGAAAGGGACTGCATTGCGGTTCATAAAGTCTTCGCCTTATTTAAAATCGCTGAACAAAGAGCTCTTGTTTACCTTGTCACTTTTGCCTTGAATATTTTAATTTAATGTTTTGTTGTTGTTCTTTCTATCTCTTCAAAAAAAATATTCTTGTGTAACGTTTTCTTAAACGCGATAATTAGATCATTGCCTGTAAATTGGGAAACTCCTTGAAGATTAATATTAATTTACCACTTGGTTATTGTTTTGAAATATTTAAGAAATATTTGTTAATTCAATTAAAAAGAATATGTACATTGGGGGTAGGGGGGGGGATAAAGAGGGTGACGAATAAACCCAGTAATTAATCTGAGAGAAAGTTACTTGTATTTGTTTTTTGGAAGAACAAAAAAAGAAAATTAGGGCCTTTTTATTGGGAATTAATTAATTTATGATTCACCTTGATTGATCTGCCCTTACGAATTGAAAAGTAATAAAATGGGTAATACAAAAATACTCAGGGAAAAACTGTGAAATATTAATAAAGGTTAATTGCTATGTAAAATAAATAAAACAGTTTTTTTAAGAAAAAGGAACAGCTTTTTGTATTCTGAGATTGAGTTTAATGGAAGGATGATGCTTTAAGGGTAAAAATGGAAAATAAAATATTATTAAGTGATGTTCGTTGAAATTGTTCATAAGCAATTCTTAATTGAACTTGATGAATCGCATTCTCGAGGCTCTTATTAACATTCAAGTTCTTTTCTTAAAATACGAGGAAATATACGAATTATCTAGTAACACATCGATGTTAATCAAATCAAGTAGCTACTTCGACGCAAAATATTATCGTCCTAAAATCGAGTAGAATTTATTCCATCCAAAGAAAAGAACCACTGCAAGTAAACCAAGTTGCAACCCTAAGAACAGCTGATTCAGTGACTGGTTATGATTGTGATAGTCAGCATATCTGTCTTAGAAAAAATAATGCAACATCTTGGAATAATATGCTGTGTATTGGAAAAATACAAATTCTGTTTAGATTGCGATATTTTTCTGCATTGCTAGTAAGGCATTGCTGAAATCTGTAAAGGTAGGCAGTTTCAATGTCTCAATGAAATCATTTATCATCGATTAGCATTTGGTAATCGTGATAAAAAGACCTTTTTTAAATGTCCCATAGAGGATAGCTTTGCACGTAGGTAAGCTAATGGATATTTCCCTGAAATTATCAGTGGATGTTTCGATTGCATTGCAAATGTCACCTTTGAACATTTGAAGTAAAAAACTATCATATAATTCTCGCTAATATAAATCATTGTTTTCATAGAATTGAAAGGTTTCTTGTAGGGCGTTGTAGTACCCATTTGTTTGAGTCGTGAGTGTTAAGATTTTAGTTTTTAGCGTGGTAACGAGAGTTGAAGTTGGTGCACTGAATATCGCATAGGTGAATTGATATTTTAGACTAAATAATGTGATAATATTGTCGAAATAATAGTCAGATGCAGCTGATTTTTTTAACAAAATAAAGGAGTTAAAGCAGTGTAAAATGCTTAAAAATATTTCTTATTTTTTTTTTTACTTAGAAACGACAAACTTGCTTCAAAGTTGTGAACTTAGCTGATATTTAAGAAGTATGTAGCGAACGGATTGAAAAGTGTTGCTATCAAGCAAACAAACAATCCTGGCAGAATCTTCAGCGTGAATAACGGTAGCGAATTCGTCGTGCTTAGATTTCTCTTTTTGACACCTTGCTTGATGCGATTGTCCATCGAACTTTTAAGTGGGTCCGTCGTGAATAATTACGTTTTATAAGCGTTACTATTAGATGTTTTAGGCATTAATTACGATGCCATTGTATTATAATTCGTTTTATGTGAAGCACCAACTTTATCTTCAATTTCCAGCAACTACTTATAGAAATTCACTCGAGCAACCATCTAATCGATCTATCCAATCGAAAAAGTCGCATGCAATTTTAATATGCGTTCCCTTGATCGCTAGCTGATGATATAAATCGGAATAATGAAAAACGCTAAGATTCCAGTGATCATCGTTATGACAATAAGCTGCAGGAGGATAATGAGTTTACTGAAGGATATCTTATCATGAAACTAAACGATATTGCTATCTTATACGACGTTCAACGCGTTAAGAATATCATCATAATTTCGAATCGCCATGTTCACATTCAGTAGTTATGAATCCAAGTTATATACTATGTAATATGCATAGTTCACCCATTGCGTTATTTTATACGTCAACGAAGTAGGACTGGTTGATTCGATTTGTTTACTGAAGATATTCATGTTATACTATTCAAGTTAGAAATCCATTGTTCCTTGGAAAATATAGAATTTATTTGGATCACCTTCGACCATTTCAAGCGTCATGTTTCGAATCCTCATGTAGATGTAGATATCAGAGACATATACGAGTTGAAGAAACCCTAGCTACTAAGCAGATGAAGGCATGTAATAGATACCACTTGCAACACCTTTGTATGTATCGGATAGACCGAGAATGAATCCAATATATCGCTTCATTTGAAAACACCAGTAGATTTTTTCAAAATTATTTTTTTGTTCATTTTTATCGTTAAGCAGGATGAAGAAGCTGACAGTGTTCAAGCTGCCGACGATGATAATCGAGAGAATTCCGATGAAACTAATAAGCTTTAGATTCCCTTTGGTTCTTTTCGATTGGATTACTCGATTTATCTAGATCCTATGGAAATACAAAAAGAAGATATTTTTTTTTCATTCAAAGATTTTGAAAAAATAAATATCAAAAAAGTGTTCTATTTGTTAAAATTTCTTACTTGTCATGTGTTCTTTGGGATTGATTTCTGTTTAAGTTTGATTACTAATCCTCATTCTAATTTAGTAGCATATCATCCTTATTTTGATTGTTCGTTTAATGTTAACTTCCTGGAAAGGTTGTTCTCTGCGATTTCAATTTACTCCTCTTGTTTCTCTTCAGTGAATCTCCTCCTATTTACCTAGAATTATCAATATTTTCATTATCATTATTATCCATGCTTGTTCTTTGGAAATAGTGAATACTATTAATTCTATTCTGAGAGTTTATCAGTGCTGCTTGCTGGTAATAATCAGTCTCTTTAGGCTCAGTCGGATAGCTAAGAAATTGCTTCACAGACGAAGGAGATAATTATTGGTTCTCAATTGAAGAAATAACTTATTAATTATTATCGAGAGTATTGATTTCAGTAGTCAGAATAAACTTTTTTGATCGTTTTTCGTTTAATGGGATTCTTGACTGTTAGAGTGAGAATTCCTTTTTAGATTTAGGATCATTTGGTCGATAACTTGCAGATGAACTGTCTTAATTCTTTAAATTTATTGTTTGTTGCTGTTTAAAATTCATTTAAGTGCTCAATCGATCAGTTTATTGAATTACACTGAAAAAATCTTAGTTATCTTCACTTTCATTGACTTGTCTGTTGTCTTATTGAGGCAGTTCAGTGATCTTATCAGCCAAGGATTTGATTTAAAATGATTCTTGATATGTTGTTGCTTCTTATATTGCAAAATCCACTGTCATCTTTGTTTCAGATTGCTCAAGAGTTGTTGGCTTGAAATTCTTAGAGCTTAGATTCTATTCATTTCTGTTAGGATACGCTTAATGGATTGATTTCTCTCGTTTTGCACAAGCAGTTGGACTCCCTTCTTCAAGATAAAACTGCAGTTTTTTTATTAATTTTGATGATTCATTGAATTATCTGAGTTTGTGAATAAATGTCCTAATCGCATCTTTTCTAGAAGATTAGTCTTAAAGTTCACTGAGAGAAATCACTTAAAGTTAAATAAAATCTTTATGACTAATGTGCGCTATGAATTTTATGTGAAAAATAGGAGATTTAATAAGATTATCCACGAAATAATCATCAAGTTTATCATCTCCAAGAATCCCTGCAGTCAATTAACGCGGCTTGATAATTATTGTCTCTAAAACTTATCCTTATTAGCAGTTTTCAATTAAATTAGGGATTAACGGCGATATCCTTGAAAGTCTAATTCTTTTCAAATCGTTTCTGACTTGAACTGAAGAAAAGAGAGTCTCAAAAAGTATTTTATCAAGAATGAATATTCTCATCCCATCAGACACAGGTGATGTCTGCATGTACATGCTTCCATCAGTGATCTCTTTAATCACTGCACATGCGCCTAGATCTTGATTGCCGATCATGCACATTTGAATTTTAATAGATAAAGGATACGCCCAGCCGCTATTATCCTTCCCAATCATCAATCGAAACGGGGAAATCGTGTAATCAAAGACTTTTCTGTTTATGCACTCTTCCATGATGGTATCGTGAATCGTAGCGACTTCCTCGCACATGATTGAGTTTATGTTTTTCCCAATGACTGTTGAATCCTTGTCTGTGAACTATAAAAGTGTATGAAAATTCTTGGAGACTTTGACGATTTTGCCAATGTCACTCAGCAGCGTGATGTATATCGCTGCGGAAGTATCTGACTGCAAAGGAATGTGATTTTTAAGCTCTCCTTTTTTCCTTAATTCTTACACGAGATCGAGAAATTTTGTCTCGATTGTCAGGCATTCTTAGAATCCCTCGCAGATATGCTCTAATTAACTTTATTTACTATTGATTTTAATGAGTGTTTCTAATTTCCCTCGAAGTTGGTTCTTTTTCTTCATGAGATGCTCAGAATGTTTCTCTAGCATCGATAAATTTATGTAATTTTAACTAATCGTTTCTAGAAAACTCAACTTCATTTGAAGGCACTGATGGAACAACACAGAACATTCTTAGAGGGATTCATCAAAGAATATAACATCGATGATATTGACTAGCATAGTTTGCTTTGTTTTTTTGAAATTCAAGTTAAATTCTTTGCAAGCAAGTTAGTAGATGTAATTGATCCGCTTCATTTCTCTAAAACTAGCATTTGAATCACGCATATTCTACCGTAGCATGAAGATTTCTCGTAGAGACACAGTCTGATTCTTAATAGCGCTGACGATGAAAGCTAAATAAATGAAGAAAAAGTCTTTAGCAACAATGCCCTTGCTATTCTAGGGGTTTTTGATGGCATCTTTGAATGTGGTTAAGATAAAATGCTCGATGTATTGTTTCCTCAGTCCGTCCTTTAGGAATTCGTCTTTTGTCATAGAAGTCAGTTTTTCCTAATTCAATTGAAAAACAGTAGGTTTTTATGGAAAAAGGAGATAAGAGAGAGAGATTAAGAGAAATGCTTAAAACCATTATAAAAATAAGAGATTATTTGAATTTTTAACTTACATGATTTTTACAGAAGCAATCTGGATAAAGCTGACAGGTTCTTATGTGATTAGTAATCAGCTACTCTAGGAGAACTGCAAGAGGAGAAAGAAGATATTATTAAAGTGAGCAATCGATAGACAAATAGAGGACTCTTAGAGTCATCACTAGCTTTTAAAGTTTGTTTTCATTGTTGGAAGAAGATGAATTATGTTTATTTTGATTCTTATTATCTAGAGAAGATGCATCGATCAATGTTTTTAAAATAGAATGAACTCTCTAGCGCATAATTTTCGAGCCAGCTACATAGCTGAGGGGAATTGAAATTATAATCATAATAGGGAAATTCAGCGTCACTGTTAAGAATTGACTCCACAGCAGCAAACACGAAATGACTAGATTCACAGATGTTAGGCCTAATTCCAGTTTCTAGATACTCAAATTTGTGTACGGATGATTCACATAATACGAAATTAACTTCAGCAGATTGAATATTAATCCGATAGCAGGTAGCGCCTAATATTTCCCAAATTTTCTGAAAAAAAGAATACCTACTGTGAGTATCTAGAAGTAGATATCTGTGGAATCTTTTCTGGCTAAGAAATCGCTGATGACGAAGGAGTAATCGAAATCATTTTCAGTTACTAAGCATTCTATTCTCAAACAAGAGGGAAAATATTATGATTAAAAAAAAATAAATCAAAAAAAGTAGAAGATTGTTTTCCTTTTGCAAAATGGGAAATACTTCGAAAAAGAAATGACAAAACGCTTAAGATAAAGCAGTCGCAGTTTTTTATATTATTGAAAAGAAACAATTGGGATAATTTATCTGATATTTAATTCTTATTCCTACTTTTTATCAAACATATACATCACCTCATTGTGATGTTAAAGGAGGTGAATACGGAGTTTTAAAGGGAAAATGACAAATCAGAAACTCTTATCATACCAAAAATGATAAAAATATCTTACAAAGCAAGAGTGTGAGACAAATATTGATGATAGCGAGCTCAATGTAATCATCAATATGGTCAAGACTTGCTACGATGGAGATAATAAATACCGCATAAGAGTAAGACTTGAAGACAAATGAGATGAAGCTGTTATGGTGAATCGTTAAGCCTAGCAAGAATTGCATAGATTATATGCACATGTAAATAAAAAGAGTAAAGTTAATCGCTATGGTAACGAAGAAGATCGCAGTAGCAACACTTGAATCCCAAGCTTCGAGAATCATGTAAGAGATATACTCATTGTCTCTTTCATTGAGGCTAATTTCTTCATTGTAAAAACTCTCATTTAAGCTGAGCTATGTAATTTCAGCCTAGCGGATGAGAAGGAGGAGAAAACTAATCCAATATGGGCGCTTGAAGATATTCAAGACATTGTACGATTCTTTGATAAAGAATTGCCTGAAGCTTTTTGGTTGTTTATTTTTGAAAGAAAACAGATCTGTTTCCATCTCTGCTTTTTTTTCAATTTCTTGAATTCTTGTGATCTTCAATTATTTTTGTTTAAACGCTCTTAATTGAGGTAATTTTCTCAAAAACAAAATAGTCAAGAAGGATCTGCTTTATTTTTGATTTGTCTTCTTTCTTTACTCAAGTTGATTTTTTTCTTGTAATTTAAGTAGTCGCATTGGATCTATTATGGTCTTAAAAGAGTTTATTTTGGTAGATTTTTCATTTGCTTAGAATTCACTTATTTTTTGCAAATAATAGTCATACCCATAAAAATACTCAAAATCAACACAAGAAATAATTAAATTAAATTTCCTAATAGAAATCAACTCATTCTTGCATTTAGATGAGATTCTCTTGAACAAATCATAATGTTTTGCTGGGTTACATAAGGGCAAGGAAGAATTTTGATTCAAATTTTAGAAATTTTTTGTTTCAATTAGTTTTCTGAGTGGTGTGCAATCAATATTAAGGCAGTATTATTACGTAGTCTGTTAAGTTAGTTTGTTTACACTTTAATTTAATTAACCTATTGATTTCTCTTTTAGACAAATCAAGCAAAAGAGATTCTTGACATCAATTAACTAAATCTCCCCATCAAAAACAAAAAATTATTTCTTGAATAATTCTAATATTCTGTTATTTCAGGAAGTATAACCAAAGGGAAGTGGCTCTCAATGTCATATTCAAAGATACTCTAAAGATAAGATCAAAAGCTAAGAACATAAGCTTGATGAAATAAGTACTATTTGAAATGAATATATTCTATGATAATCTTCAATTTTGTTAGATGTATATTTCGGAGGTTTTTACAGAAAAAATAGTAAGATTTTTGTAGTCAATAATCGATTTGTTAAACATCTTTGGAATAAACCAAAATAAAAGTAAATATTTTATTCTGAATCAAGATCTTTTCTTGAAGTAAGATGATATATAGGAGTTCTCAATCAAAATATCAATATTTATCAGATCCAGTAATTATTTGGAAACAAAGTACTATTCTCCCAATATCGAGTAGAACCTCTTCCAACCAAGAAACAAAACAAGACCCAATAAAATAATCTACACAATCAGAAACCATTTATTCAAGGAATAGATGTAATCATGGTAGTCAGAGTATCGATCTTAGAAGAAATAATGTACCATCTTAGAAAAATAAGCAGTGTATTAGAAGAAAACGAATTCGTACTAGATGATCAATGTCTGCTGCATTTTTAGTAGAGCTGCGTTAAACTCTACAGCTGTAGTCAAACTTAACGCTTCAACAAATTATTTAATCAACTCTTGACATTTGGTGGCTGCCACGAAGAGTCCTTTTTTGAACAGCCCATTTACAAGAGTCTAGCATGTTTTTTAGTCAATTTGAATTTCTCGGAAATCATCGCTGGAATTCAGAATCGCCTAGCATATGTCCCCTTTGAACATCGGAAGTAAGAAGCTATCGTAGAGTGATCTTTAGTATAAATCCTTATTCTCATAGACTAAGAAAGTTTTCTGAAGATTTTCGTAGGAACTGCTTGTCTCAGAATTAATTTACAATATTTTGTTCTTTAAGCTAGTCACGTAGGACTGAGTTGGATCCGTTAATCGGGCATAGCAGTAGGAATATTTAAGGCTGAAAAGAGTCACAATGTTATCGAAATAATAATCTGTTGCAGCTATTTGTCAAGAAAAAAGTACAGTTATTTGAGCAAAGTAGACAATCAAAAAAAGTATGCAAAAAAGAATTTACATAAGAAGGAGATGCTCGAGTCAAAGCTATCTATTGACTGTAAGTTCAAGAAATATGTCGCAAAAGGGTTAAATAATGTGCCGACTAAGCAAATTAAAAGTCCTGGTATCAAACTTAATTTGAAAATTGGGAGAGAACTCGTCTTGCTGAGGTTTCTTTTCATCGCTCCTTATTTGATTTTCCTCTCGAGTTTGATTTATTTCATATCATACTACGCTTTAACTGAGTTGTGATTACTCTTAAGAGGTGAATTCGTTTAGGAAACAAAGCTAGTTTATTATACAAATGACTTGTATTTTTTGGTAGAATTCTCATTGCTTTAAATCTTTTCTTTGTAAAAATTAGCCTTCGAAACCATTAGCCTAATTTGATCAATTGATATCGTAGCGAAGAGCTTCAAGATATTCTCTCGTGATCTCTAGTTCAAGATGTATATTGGAATTGTTAGAAAAGTGAGAATTCCTGTGACTATTGTGATAAAAATGAGTTCTAGTAAAAGGAGTAATTTACTAGTTTCAATTTGATCTTCAAACTCTACGAAACTGTCGTCTTACACTTCAATCAATGCTTCCAGAATATCATCTTAGTTCTTTATTGCCATGTTATTATTGAGATTCTAGCTATCCAGATTGTTCACGATGTAGTAAGCGTAAGTTGACCATTAGGCAATTTTATAATACAGTGAAGTTGTAGAGGTAGATTCTGTCAAAGAGCTGATAATGTTCATGTTCTATTGCTGCATCTTATAGTCCATGATGCCTTTGAAAATGTAAATCTAGTTAGGATTCCCTACGAACATTTCAATAGTAACATTTCGAAAATTTTAGTAAATATAAACATTCGAGGCATATGTCAGCTAAATGAATTAAGTCCGATAAGATGTTGCAGGGAAATAATAAAACCCATTTTTTAGGCTTTTGTAGGTGTCACTCAGACCGAGAATGAATCCGATATATCTTCTCACTTGAAAACACCAGAAGATCTTTTGAAAGTTTCTCTGCTAGTTGCTTCGATCGCTGTTTAAGATGAAAAAGCTCATCACATTTAAGCTCGCAATTATGACGATTGCTATCACACCGATGGAACTAATGATTCGAAGACTTCCTTTGTGCTTCCTTGAATTCATTACCTTCAAAATTAACATTCTTTTTTCACAACAAAAGCAAGACAATTATGATTTTTAACAAAAAGATTCAATTTTTTTGATAATTTTACTTATCAGCAGATCTCTAAGTCTAGTTAGTTTTAGCACTAGTCTCTGCATCTTCCGTGTTTATGGGTTCTTTTTGTTTCTTCGCTCCAAGTTTAGTGTTGGAAGTTTAAGAGTTTAGTTCTTTTACTGCAGTCAAAGCGAGAGTAGAAAAGTGTTTCTTGATAGGAGTAGCTGTGCCATGGTTTTTGACATTCATTAGAGTCAATGATTCGATGTTATTACTAAAACTAACTTATCGGGGAGATAAACTTTTGAAAGGAGAATAATTTCCAGATATTGCCTTGATTCGTTCTTTTGATTCTAGAGTTTTTTCAGTTAATCCTAGGAGTGGTCTTGCTGATAATTATGGTGATAAGCATAAAACTTCAGTGAAAAAAGATTATTAATGATAATTGCAGTTATCTAGCTGCTTGGAGGATTGTTCTTTCGTTAACTACTGGTTTCCGTTTGCGGATTGAAGATTTTACCCTTCGATTTGTGTGACGAGTTACTAAAAAATAGTTGGAAGTTTGTCATTTTTTTATTATTCACTAAAAGGAAAAGAGTATTTGATTATTTCGTTATTCTGCAGCTAAGGCTAGGAATTATTCCATATCAACTCATGCGATCCCTCATTTGTTATTAAATAGCCGGTATTGCTGTTAGGAAAATAAATATTTTCTGTCATTTATTTAGATAATTTTGGTTCACTGCTAAGCTAAAAATCCTCGAAAGTTCCCAAAGAAACTTACTTCCCAAACCCAAGATTATTCAGAATATCAGTGTTTTCTTACGGTGTATTAGTCTATTCAGTTGCTTTGAAGCTTCGAAATGAGTTCAAAGTTAAAAGATCATTTTTTTTTAAAATGCTTCTTTTTGGTGATTATTTATCTAATAATTAGTGATTTAGGCTACTTTCATGCTAAAAATATTCTGAGATATTTTTCATCTGAAGTCTAATATCAGTATATTGCCTAATTTAATGGATAAGATTGCCTATCGCATCTTTCTTAGAAAATTAATCAGAAAGTTCCTTCAGAAAGATTATCTAGAATTGCACAAACTACTTATGATTGCAGTGCGCTTTAAATCTAATAAGGAATAAGTTTTCCTTCGCTAAATTCTGAATAAAGTCCTCATCATGCATGTTTCTCTCCATCATTGCATTCGTAAACGAACTAGGTTTGATAAACACAGTTTCTTACACTAACCCTGCTAGCCCTTTTTAAATCAAATCAGGAAACATAGGCGCTAACCTTGAAAGTCTAATTTTTTTAACATCAATTTTTTATTTGATTTCTGAAAATAAAATCTCATATGTCACTTGATCAAACAAATAAACTCTTAACCCATCTTCTATCGATGAAGTCTGCATGTAGAGATTCCCATCGGAGATTGGTTTAATCAAAGCACAAGCCCCCAACTCTTCATTTCCAATCATACACATTTGAATAGTAATATCCAACGGAAATGCCCATCCATTTTTTTATTTCCCTATCATCAGACGATTACTCCCTAAAGATTAATTAAACTCTCGTCTATGCACACAATCTAGCAAAATGCTATCATGCACAGTAGCTACTTCATCGCACATCATTATTTTAATATTCTACCCGACAGGTGACATACTTTTATCCACTATCGGGATAAGTTTATTGAAATTTCTTGAAATCTTCATAATTTTCCCAATATCTTTCAGAAGTGTAATGTAAACAGCGGCGGAGTCTTCAGACTGCAGAGCAATGCGGTTATTTAGCCTCCCTGTTTTGCTTAAGTTTTCGAGATAATCAAACATTTTTGTTTCGATTGTCAAGCATGCTTAGAAACCTTCGCAGATTTCATGCAAATATGTTTATTTGCTGCTTATTTTGAGTAATTGAAAGAGTTCCATTTCGAGGATGTATTTCTTTGATTACAGCTTGCTCGCTTGGATTTCGAGTTATTGTATGTTAATGTAGTCTTTGTTGATTGTTTCTAAAAATAATAGTTTCATTGTCAAGCATTCATGCAGTTTCATTGAGCACTATTCGAGAGATTCATCGAATAAAATGACATCAGTTATGTTCGGTTTATCGAGAACATGTTGGTTCTTCTTGGTTACAGTTAGATTGAACTCCTTGCAAGCCAAGGAGTAAATATAATTGACCATTTGAATTTATTAGAAACTTTATTTGAAATTCTGCATGTTTTGTCGAAGAATAAACACTTATCGAAGTGAAGCTGTCTATTTTTTAAGACCATTTATTAAATAAGCTAAGTATGTTAGAAAGAAATGATTCACAGAAGTAGTGCCTGGCTTAGACTGTTAGTTTTTTATTTATTCTTGAAATTTCTGTAAAATATAGTGTTCTAAATATTTTTTCCGTTAGTGTTCTTCTAAGAATTCGTCTTTTGTCATAGATGTTTGCTTTTCCTAGAACAGAAGCAAATAAAAAGAAGATAGTTTTGATTAGATTTAAGAAATTTTTATGAAAAATGTAAGTGTTTGTTGGAGAATGATTACATTTTCTTTGCAGAAACATTCTGGATACAAACTGCAATTTTCGATATGATTGGCTGTAATAAATTCAAGATAAATAGAATCTTGCGATCGTAGATACGTTGTAACAGTACAATCTATTGTTGAATACAGCAATCGCAAGTACATGCTTAGCTTTAAGAGCTGATTTGAAGATAAATCTTGTTTAGAATCTTATTTTCCTTGAGAATCTTTTTCAAGAAATTATTAAATTACTGAGTAAACTCTAGCTCTTAGAAAATAATAGCTGGCAACACAACTTACTGGAATTGCTATAAGAATCATCATAGGGTAATCTAAAGAATTTATTAAATACTACCCGCATATCAATATGCATGAAATGATCAGATTTGCAAATGTCAAAGCGAATTCAACTTGCATTATGCTAATCACTGAGAACGGATGATCAAAATAATAGTAAGCAAGCCTTAAAGTGTTGAATCCGAGCGCACAAAAGGGGAGTAAATCAACTACCCAGTATTTTCTGAGTACAACAATAGATCCCATGATGATTGAGATAATTAATTCTTTAGTGGGATCGGTGCGAGCTAAGAAATCAGTTTAGGTGAAACTGTAATCGAAATCGTTAAGGATGATCAGAAATTCTGTATTGTTATTTTCAATAAAAGAATAGTTAGCCAAAGAATTAAATAACTTTCTACTGATAATTCCATTTGTTAACCCTCCCCAAAATTTAAGGAAAGTGGGTGGATATTTATTTCTTTTTATTTAATTTTGTATAATAAGCTGCACTTAAATGATGTAACCCAGATAATGATTAAGGGTACCAGATGCATAATAAACACAATAATAATTACTTACATAGAGTAACTGTGAGAGAGATATTGACAGCTGCAAGGATTGGATTAGCTTTGAGCTTCACAAGACTCACATTCAAGGATACTAGAAATATTACATAAGGATAAGACTTGAATATCAATGAAATGAACTTAATTGGGTTTGATTGCTTGCCTAGGAAACACAGCAAAAGTTGAAGGAGTAGAAAGAGCATTAAAAAAATGTTAATGCTGGCAGAAGCTAGAAATATTGCTTAAATGTTATCATCACTCCAGTTTTCCATGATCAAAGAAGAAATGTTTTCGTTATTCTTTTGTATAAGGTTGATCTCGTTTTCATAATATTCTTTGTTTAAGTTAAGCTGAGTGATTTCAATTTACCTGATAACTACTAGAGCTAAACCGAGCCAATATGGTCGTTAGAAAGCATTCAGTAAGTTCTATGATTCTCTTGCTAAAAAATCAATGAATACACCCTTTGTTTCTTCACTGAATGCAGATAAACTACCTTCCATTTAGATAGGATTTTTTGTGTATTCTCGTGTAGGGAAGATTTACTTATTGTTTGAGTAATTTTAATTTCGTTTTGAGATCCATGTGTAAATTATCTCCAATCAAAAGCCATAATCAAAAAATAATACCTTTATTCTTTGGGAGGTAGATGTATTTATTTACCTTAAATTCGAAAGAAAAAAAAAAGAATAAACTGAACGCACTTTTTTTTTTGGATTAAATTACAGTAATTATTTTTAAGATTATTAATGCATAAATGAGTAATTTTGCCTTAACAATTTAGGACAGGTTGTTTTGAAACACAATGAAACTAACATCTCGAGACCAACTGGCAGAAGCATTGGTTTTTAGAAACTCGAAGAATAAAATGATAGATTTTTGAATGAAAAAAGATAATTTGTAGTTACTTCTTTAGAAATAACATATTTACACAAAATTGATCTTCTATTGTTCCTATGAAGAATTGTACCCTTATCTTTTTAAAAAATCAATCAAGAGAGCCTAACCGTCAGTAATTGTTACTAAACTAATTAACTTTATTTCCTTGGAGATTCCGTAATAAAGATGAAAAAAAAAAAATTCTTTTTTGTTTTGAAAATGTTAGGCTTTATTGTGTTTGATTTGCAGAATACTGCAGATTTTAATAGGTTCTTAGAGCACTTTCTGGCCAGAGAAGAAAAAAATAAATATCCCTTGACCACCATCCCAGTGTAATTATTTGATATTTAAAAATACTTTATTATGAATTGTGCGAAATTTAATGGAAATGACGCAATAGAATTCATCATTTATTAATACAGAAATAAATTTGAGATAAAAAGTGATTCTCAATTTCTGTGGGAAGGGGAAGGCAAAATCAAGTTGTGTCTGGTTGCTTATGTTTGAGTTGTAAATTAAAACCCTTCAGAGAATGGATCTTTAAGAAAGGTGAGACTTTTTTATTGAAAATTAGTTTTATTTTTTTTGAATAAACAACCTCTGCAGAGGAGTAAGATCATTTTTGTGAAAAAGCAAAGAGCTTTTGTCTTTATTCTTAGTACCGATTTCTTTTGATTTTGTTAGTAAAAAACAATTAAAATTAATTTTTTGGAAGTATGTTTTAGGTAGAATCAAAGGACTCTTTATTTTTTTAAAATTGCTTGTAGTGTAATCACCTGGTAGATTTAGCTATTAGTATTCCAATCAAGACACCCATTAAAAGTAACAGATTAAGTTTAGTCATTATAATTGTTTTAAACTTATCATGGTTTGATAATTCTTAGAGATAATTTCTTCCTCCTTCTTTTTTTCAACGAAGTTATTATTCATCTTTCAACAGTTTAACAAAATTACCATTGAATTTAAAAAATAAAGACGAAACATAAATCTATGATGAACAAGACTACAAAAGAAGAACAAATGAAAGGGAGGGAGGATATTTTCTGTCTAATTGTTGGTAGTCGGTTTTATTGTAAAGCAAAACTGAATTATGTTCATTTATTTTTTCTATTATTCTCGGTTAAAATTGCTAAAAACAAATAAACTCAAATGAAAGTTTAGGATAATCTTTCCTTTCTCTTCCTCTACAAATGTTTCAATTAATTAGCTTAAATCATCACAAATAATTATTGTTCAACCTGTCTTTATCACGAATATCACTCCCCTCCTCCCCACTTGGAAATACAATTATTTATCAACGTTCTTCTGCATAATAATCTAATTTTTTATAAAATAATATACAGGTATCTCAATAATCTTGCAAATAGCTAAATAATAAAGCATTTTGAAGTCTTAATGTTCTCTCTCTTTTTCTTCTCAAGATGCTTTCTTCACAAATGACATCACATAAGAATTATCAAGAAGTACATCAATACTAATCAAATCAAGAAGTTGCTTCGTTTTCAGGATCTAACTTTCCAAGGTAATGTAGAATTTCTGCCTCCCTAAAGTTATTATTCCCATTAAAAACCCCAGCTAGATAATCAGAAAAATAACAGATAGCAAGAAAATGTACGCGTTGTAGTCAGAATGCCTGTCTAAGATGAAATAGTGAATAATCAATGCAAATTGCCCAAAGTATGAGAAGAAAGTGAACTCGTTTATGATATTCAAATTCATTTGCATGCTAATCAAGGCGCTCTTGAAATATACTACATTTTTTGAAACAATCGTCTCAATAAAAGCTTATGAAATCGACAAGGTAGCTTTGCTTGCGACAAACAATCCTTGTATGAAAGCACCGTTGTTCAGAGTATTGCAGGTATCGTACACAAATGTCACATACCGCAAATCCATTGTTGTTTGGTTAACTGCATTACATATGTTTCCTTTGAAAGCAGGGAAAAGAAAGGAATCATACCACTCTTGTTAATAGAAATTTTTATTTTCATATTAAGAAAACGAATCCAGGAGCTAATTGTAAAATGTTTCTGATTAGGTTTAAAAATTTTGCAGTTTTTCGATGTACCCATCGATTCGGGATGATGTTGGATCTGTATTCATAAGATAAGTCAGAACGTATTTTAAGCCAAACATTTAGCAAACGTTGTCTTCAAGATAGTCGAAAACAGCTTGAAACCAAAAATCAAAAAAATATGTGTAATTAGAATTCTTCAGAATAATCAATCATAAAATTCGCTGCTTACTGAGAAATTTCAGAGTAGATTAGAAGGTTTCAATTTGAGAATTGCTGATTATGTACACTGCAAACGGATTAAACAGTGAGCAACACAAACAGATTAGCAGTGCAGGAATCAAACTCTTAGTCATTTTCGAAAGCGAGCTTGTTCTGCTGATATTTCTTTTTTTCATGCCATCCTTGGTTTTTGTCAGCTCTGTCGTTGATAAATGAGTGCTTACATACTTCGAAGATATCTGTTGGCTGCGAGAAAACGGTTTAGATTTGCTATTATTACGAGGTTATTCAACATTTCCTGAAAAATGTAATTTCGCTCTATTCCTTTAGGTTTCGATGTAATCAAGTTTTTCCTTGTAGAATGAGACGTAAGTCATCATTGTGATGATTGCTTCTATCGAAAAGGTTGCAAATAATTTCAGGATATTCTCCCTTTATTATTGACTATTGATATAAAACGGAATTATTGATAATGAGAGTGCTCCAGTGACAAAGCAGATCACGATTAACTCAATAAGAATGATAGTCTTATCTGATGAAACCTAATCATTGTAGTATTGAATATTTTTCTTTTAAATTTCATCTAGAGAATTCTAAATATCATCATAATTCGCATAGGCCATTTGAAGGTTATACCCTAAAACATCATTATCCGTGTCCAAATAATAAGCGTAATTACTCCATTATGTGATTTTGTACTTTAAATTCATTGTAGTTGCGTCTGTAAGTTCGTCTGTCATGATGTTTAGCCAATTTTGGTTGATCAAGTAGTTTGCTGCCTGTTTGAAGACATATATTTTTTTAGGATCTCCTTGAATCATCTCATTAGTCTAATTTAGATGTCCAGTGAAAATGATATTTCTAATATTAACGATAACTGGAACAAATGCAGCAACATATGGAGCAGGGAGTGCATATTACCCTGCAATTGTGCTTCGATACAACTCTTAAACTCCTAGGACATATCCAGTGTAGCGCTTTAAATCATAGCACCAAAAGATATGCTCGAAATTGTTGTTTTAGGTGGTGTTAGAATCAGAAAGAATGAAGAAACTCATTAGATTTAAGCTCGCTACAATCGAGATTGCAATAATCCCAATGTAGTTCAGGATCTCCAGCCCACCTGAGTTATTCTTTAGCCTTATTGACTTCAAGATCAAAGCTCTAAAAAAATATTTGGACAATTAAATTTTATTTTAGTTTAATGTGAACTTACTTTTAGGAAGATCGTTAGGATCCACTAGTCTTCTTGCTGCTTTCGATTTCATCTACATTCTTGACAGGTTCATCTTGCTACTATTCTTCATCAACTTTGAATATCCCAGAAGAAATAAACTCCTAATCAATCTGGATGTTCTAATCAGGTATTTAAGGGAGCTAAGAGCCGGACTTCTTGTTGTTAATATCATTATCCACTTTAGAATTGCTTTCCAGCCTATTTGTAGATGGGATATTCTCGTTGCTAGAAATTTTATTTGAAAGATCTGTAATTTACTTCAAGATATTCTCTTTTTACTCTTGTCTGCTGGACAAAGGAAAAAGCAGTGGACGAGCTGAAGCTGGAGACAATGGGAAGGATTCAACGCTAAAGATGTTGTTGTTGTTGCTGTTTTAGTTGTTATTGGCATCCAAACTGTTAGGAATATCGATATTTTTAAGATTCAAACGAGACATATCTGTATTTGATTTTAAATACGTATTTTGGTTCACCTTCACTTCTAAGACACTCTTTCTCATTGAAGGAGCTAATACACTCTCTTGAATTGAATACGATCGAATATTTTCGTATTTTTTGTTTTCAACAATGTCAGAACTGATGCTTTATTTTTCTTGCAGATCTTTCTATTACTGCTACTTTTATTGAACTTATTATTCATGTTAGACATATCTGTGCTGATGTTTATGCTATTGTAACTTTAAATCTGCTTGATCCTCCTCCGAGACTTCATTTTCAGATTCTGATTGACTCTCTAAAATAGGTAATTATTCTTATGAAACTAAAAAATCAGCTGGCTAGGAACTCAAATTAAACAAATACGTCTCAGCAACACTACTCCATTTGTTTTTAGTATTATTATCCAAGATTTATACTTTATTCTAATCTATTATTTCCCTCTTTTTCACTAGTTCTTTCACTTTGATTTTAGAATCATACATAATATCAGTTGTTTCTAAATCTAAAGTCTTATTATTGGAAGATAAATTGCCATGTGGATCATCTTTGACGTATTTCACTGATAGCTATCCGAAGTCTTTATTATTCAATTAGGAATTCACTAGCATAAGTGTTTTTGTCATACTTTTTACTGCTGGAGAAGATTCAATAAATTCTTAGATTTAAAATACATAATTTTTGAGCGCTTCTCTTCTTGTCTAAACATCGAGTAGTTCTCTAACTGATAATATCTGCATTTAAATTAAATCTTAGTAATGCGTATTCATAGGATATGCGTTGAATTTTAACAGAAAAAGACTTTATTTCATGAATTTGCTGACAAAAAATTCATCATTTAAATCTCTCTTTCTCAAGGCATCTGCAAAGGAACTTGGCTTTACAATCAATGTCTCATATGTCTATCCGAGTTTTCCTTTATCGATGATTATCGGTAGCATCGGTGCCAATCTACCAAGATACACTTTTCTCATCTCGTTTTGAGAAATTTTATCTTTAAAAAATATCTCAGCGAATCTTTCGTCTGACAAAAATATCCTCATTTCATCTTTTGCGGAGGATGTCTACATATACATGCTTGTACTGACAATCTACTTTATCCATGCACAAGCACCTAATTCACTATCTCCAGCTAGACAAAGCTATATTTTCATTTCATATGGGAGAGCATACCCTTAATTATTTTTCCCAATCAGAAGCGGATATGGTTTAAGAGAATTATTAAAGTGCTTTTATTGCAAACATCTCATGAGGGTTCTTTCATGGATAATAGCAATTTCGTCGCACATCATGAATTTGATGTTCTTACCAATCGCACTTTGACTGTTTTCAATTAGAGGAACAATATCTTTGAAATTTTTGGAAACTTTAAGAATTTTGCCTAAATCATCGAGCATCGAAATGAACACGGCAGCGGAATCACCAGAGTACAGTGGAATTAAATTTTTGAGTCGCGAAGTCTTCCCGTTTGAGAATATCACATGTTGAAATGGATTGGAAATAGTGAGGCAATCTTAGAACCCTTCGCAGATACTATTTAAAGAATAATTCGTGTTGTTGATTCGCAATAATTCGAGAAGACGAGATTAAAGTTCATCTCGTTTGACCTGCAGAGAATTGGCTATTTAGCTTAATTCCAAGAGATTAATGTAATCTTTAGATATTTTCTCAAGAAATCCTTGTTTTTATTCAAGACATTAGCGATATTAGGCCAAGGATATTTCTAATTTTTCATCGAAATTGATATTTTCTATGATGCTAGATTATTGATTGAGCAATGACGAATTCGATCCAGAGTTGAATTCCTTGAAAGCGAGTTATAAAAAATAATAGATTTTTTGCTGGAAATTCAGATCAGTTTAGCTTGACGTGCTAAGTTTGAGCTTAAGAATCTCTCTGAACGACAGCATTTGATTTTTCATTTCATTCACTAAGAACGCAATGTAGCTGAAAAAAAAATCATGTCGAATATGTTTCCCCTTGGATTTTCTTAATTATTCTTCGTAAATGTTGACAATATAATGATGGAAGTATTTTTTTCTTGTCTACTCTGAAAGAAAATCGTCCTTGCTCATTATCGAAAACTGGTTGATTTAAGGGAAAAATAAAAAAGAAATGTCTGTTAAGAATTCTTAAAAGATTGAAAATAACAGGGATTCTTAATTATTTTTTTATTGTTACGTGTGTTTTACAGAAGCAATCTGGAAATAAAGTGCAGTTTAGATTGTGATTGGCGATTATCTCATCCAGTAAAATAGTATATTTTGAAGTTAAATAGAATTTCGGAGAACATTTGACTTTGGAATAAAGAAGCCTTAAATATAAATCGATCTCTTGTAGTTAAATGGATTTAGTCTGTTCCCTTTAATTCAAGAGAATAGATTATCCTCCAAAGGTATCAATTAAATAAGTAATTCTAGCATGGATTATCCCTATTCCAGCTGCAATACCTATTGGAGTGAAGATTATGATCATTAAACAATAGTCGAATTTCGAAGTAAAAGCTTATCCGATCATGAATATGATCGAGAGACATAAATTTAGAGAAGTCAATCCGAATTCGATTTTTTCCATTTGAAAATCTGCGAATGGATGGGTCTAGAAGTGGAATATCAATTTTATAAAATTATAACTGAATCCTACAAAAGGCAGGATCACATCGTAAGCATACTTCACTAAGATCAACGCAAGTGTTTAGAAGAGCAAAAATACTATTTCTTTGGATGCATTTCTCTTGGCCAGAAAATCTGCTGAAAGAAATCGAAAATCGAAATCATTCGAAGTCACATAGAAACCTTTGTAACAAAAAAAAATTCAAAGAAAAATCACAAGAATAGACAGATAGCATTTAGGTAAATAGCAATTATTCAAAAAGATCAAATTATTAAAAGAATTAAAAATTAAGCCAAAAAAACTGTAATGTTTCCCTGTAAAACGCTCTTAAAGAATTTGAAAATTAAATTTATGATTTTTTTCATTAGAAATTATTTGATTAGAAGATATTGAATAGTATTTACTTATCAAAAAGCTGAGAGTCATGTTAGTCACAGCTACGACAATGTATGATTCAGTTGAGCATAAACTAGAATAGAATGAAGGAATGAAGATCACGTATGGATAGATCTTAAAAATAATTGTAAAAAGAGTAATGTTTGGTATTTTCTTTCCAAAAAAGAACAGAGTAGCTATGATCATAATGTATGCACAGAGGATGATGGAAATATTGAATGTAGTGAAGAATATCGCATCGATTAAGTCTTTATCCCAGTAGTCTAGGATAAAATAGGAGAGATTTTTATTGATTGAATACTATGTTAGATTTAGTTGATTTTCATAGTACTCCTTGTTGAAGTTAAATTAGAAGATCTCATACTAAGAGCACATTATCAGAAGAATACTGAACCATTTTGGGCAGTCGAAAGAGTTGAGAAGCGTGTGAGTTTCTGAAATGTACCAATTCTATAATTTCTTTTTGACTTATGTAACAATCGACAGTTCCGTAAGCTTCATCTGAGCTGGTTTGGCGGAGTGTTATGTATGATAAAAAGAGTCTATTTCGCTTGTTCTTACCTCCTCGTTTTGATGTTTTTAATTGGAGATATTTCTTAGAAATAACTTCCAAAAAGGCAATTCTCACCCCAAATGAAGGTCATTGTAAATGAATAAATGTGATTAAGTGGAATGTTATTCAAAAATCGAAGATATGGAAATGTTCAAGATATTAAGAGCTTTTTAATATTAAAAGAGTTTAATAATGTAAGCCCGTTGTTGACTCCATCCATAGGAGGAATTGACGTAACCTTACAAATATTTAAAATTCATAATTAATCTCCTTATTTGCTATTTTACATAAATGTGTTTGAAATAATATTTGTTAATTTAATATTTGAGATTTGATAACTAAAGTACATAACCTCTTAAATAAATAGGGCATTCAAAGTTGGTTTACAAATTTCCCTTGGTTAACTATCAATTTAGTTGTGATAGAGAAAGAAAAGAAGAAAAATAATAGATTGAACGCGTAGACTTTCTGGGATAAAAAAAATAACAGATTTTTAGCAAATTAACTTAATTTCATATCAATACTCAAGAAGAGAGTCATTCCTGATTGATTTTATCAGAAAATACGTGTCGATCTCTGGCAAACCCTTTTTTTTAAGTTTAGCCTTGTTAGCTGAGCAGAAATCATAAAAAGGAATTGACTTGAGAGGAGGACCGGAGTTTCTCCACGGGGTTATTCAAATTAGAAGGCAAACAGAGGTTAAGGTTAAGTCTTTGATTTTTAAAACAAAAAAGGAAATAATCTTAGAAAAAGTGGGAAAAGGAATAAAACCACGAAAGAATTTTAATCACATAGAGAAATCAAAAAAAGTAAATTTAAAGAAATGTTTATCTTTGACTTCTTCAAGAATATGCTTGGGTACCTCGGGCTCTACAAGAAGAACGGAAAAATTCTCTTCTTGGGACTTGATAACGCAGGAAAAACTACCCTGTTAAGAAGACTGAAAGA
>Ga0302271_10000084_pt1 | contig 76254 bp, 43 predicted proteins | sample III_Bog_N1_1_FD_198767 | JGI IMG/M metagenome (GOLD analysis project Ga0302271, IMG submission 198767) | Peat permafrost microbial communities from Stordalen Mire near Abisko, Sweden - III_Bog_N1_1 | ecosystem: Environmental > Terrestrial > Soil > Wetlands > Peat | place: Sweden: Abisko...
AGGATTCTTTAACCGCCCAATAAGCATGAACTCGCAGAAAGACTATTTTGTTTCAAGATGAGAAGCCAAGAAGATATTAAGACTGTTCAAGAAGAAAGAAAAAAGAGCGAACTTCTTCAAGAACTCAACCCTTCAAAGAGCTTATTCTTTACATGTCTCATCCTCAAAGACTTTCTTGAAGTTGTAAGAAAGATGCAATATCTTTTTGAGCAGTTTTTTAGTTGTTTTCCATCTAGTTATTTACATCAAATTGTAATATTTTTAGGAACCCAAAAAGTCTGAAGGTGCCTAACAAAGCAAGAAGCGTTGCTTTTGGCGTACAAAGAAAGTCCTTTGTTTTGCTAGCTATATACCTCTATGGAATCTGCATGTGAAACTGCTATCCTGGCTTGGCGACTAATTAAAGCTAGCTCGTTAGTTTAAAATTTCCAGTGGAGGAAATCTCAAGCAAATAGGTGGGAGCTTTGTCGAAGAGCAATTACGCGCTGAGGATGTCACTAAATGCTTGAGAACCTGGTAAAATTAGAGTATTAGCTCAATCCCAAGTGATTTACAATTCAATCTTGTCTCTGAGCTGCACCCGAGCGTATCTTTTGAATTTGCTGTTAAAAAAAGAACATAAATGTTCTCATGGACACTTGCAAATACAATGACAACTCTAAGCTGCCATCGTTTCCTCACGATATTGTTCTCCATTCTAGCTGAATAGAATATTGTCTTCGTCTCTTAGTCTCTTCATAAATTAACTCAAACTATGTAAAAAATAATTTTTATTGTCTAAAATCACTGATTATTGGTTTGATATCAATGAATGACTTGTGATTATTTGAAACGAAAAGAGCATCATTTGAGGCAGTAATCTACCCCTTTCAGTGGCCATATCCGATTGCCTATGCTCTTCCTGATAATTTGATTGGATTGCTTGGATCACCTTAGCCGATAATCGTTGGATTAAATAAAAGCAGCAAATATATTCTGTCATCAGGGCTGTTAGATGAATATCCAGAGCATATATTTGTCCTTCTAGATGAAGACACGATCATAAGTCAGCAACATAGTCTGAAGAATTGTTTTTATAATCCTAAAAAGGATATCTTAGGATTGTATAATTCGATATCTCCTCATTACAATTCAGGTTCGCCAGTAAATATCACAGATCCTAAATAAGATTTAATAATCAGCAAAGAGCAATACAAAGCTTAGATTGCGGAGAGACATCATCACAGCTAGCATTCAGAGCATCAGAATAATTCACTTTAATTCTTACCTCAAGTAGCAGATGTAATAAACCAAACGGACAATTCTTTTAATTATTTTCAATTTTGTAAGGAATTATTTCATTTATTTTCATTTTCGAAACTAGCACCATCACTAATAATAGCAGAACTCCTGCAAGAACCTTCCTGCATCTTCCCTCTGCGAAACAATCATTGATATCTGCTAGGAAGTTATCTGCTCTAGAATCCTATCTCTTATTCCTGTAGACTCTCTAAAGTCTTAGCTCCCAGACTATCATGAAATTCAAAGTGTAATGGTGTAAGCTTGCGAACACTCAGAAGACAAAGAATTTATCAGTTAATTTTGCTCGTAAAATAGCTAAATATTCCTTTGCTTCTGTGAAGAATATTTCAATTAATCTTTAAAAGAAGTTTTATCTTCATAGCCCAACAGCTCCAAATGACGAAAAAAACAGAAAAAGAGAGAAGCGCTATTGCTTTAATTCAATATTTGTATACCTGTGATCCTATGATTAAACACTTTTCTTATTTCAATAGCCTTCGTTGCTCAGAATATTTTTAATATGCGTTCACATCCATTGATTTGAATATATTTTCTCAATTTTAACTTGGAGGGAAGGGATGGAAGAGAGAGAGAGATTGAAATTGTTAATTTATATTACATTCTATTTATTATTTTTGAGCTATCAATAAAATCACTTTTCAAATTAAAAATTGTAAAAGTTATTATATTTTTTCATTTCCTCAATATCAATAGAATACTTTCAAATTTCAATAATACTTACTTATTACTTGCGTAAAGTACAATAAACCTCCTAGCTGATGGTTCTAACTGATATCATGATCATTCTTTCTTAACATCTAATTATTCTGTTTCGAGAGAAAGCCTAGCTTTTTAGGTTAAAATATAATTTATGGGAAAGTGAAATTTTCTGGTGAAATTCGAAAACAAAATAATAAAATTGTATCTAACAACAACTTCATACTACAAAATACCATGGATTTGAAATTTCTAGACATATTTGGATCCTAAATCGGGCTAAACTTTCAGTCCAAGAGAATCTACAAGACAAACTTTGGAGGGATCTTGAGTATCTCATTCATCGGTTTAGTTAGCGTGTTCTTTTGGTCATAGGTCACCTTACTTAAAAATTCACACAAACATATTTTTTCTGAAACATTTAAAATTCTGACTTTACTTATTATTTTATCCATTTTATCAACAATAGATCTTGTCTTTCTTCTACAAAGGTGACACATATCTTTGAATTAAACAAACATACAGTATATGACAGATCTTTAATAATAAACTTCATATTTTAACTCAGAAAATGTGACGTTTGAGCTCTCCAAAGAATACAACATAAATCCATCAACTGTCTCTGTGACAAAGCAACAATTTATGTTTGCGATGAAATTGGATTAACTAGGTGGAGATTTCCTGAACAACCCACTTTTTAACATCACCTGGGCACGCAAAGAGTACACTACCGCTGATGATGGGTCTAAAATAAAAACGGGAGTAAATTGTATTCTCCAAAATTGAAAGAAACTTATTTAATTTTTGGGTTATTTATAGTACGATATGCAATTTGAGCCATGCACTCTAGACCATTGGATTAACTTGCCTACATATGGAGGGATCGATTGGGCTAAACAATTCAAAGATGGAGGGTTGAGCACATATATTTGTCCTAGGTAATAATAAATGTGTAATAATATATTACAAACTATTAGGAGTTGAATAAGTAAAGAATCAATTAATTACCCAAGATTTGATTATTCTTGAAGTGTTTTTTCTTTTCGAAGGGGAGATTGATTTATTTTTCGTTTTTGTCTATTAGCGCATTAAATAACAGCTTTTTGCGTTTCTCATCTAATTAATTAGTTACATCAATCATTTACATTTTCTTTTTGTTCTTCAGAATTGAAGATGTAATAAAATTTGGAGGTTCCTACAGTGCCTATGGATTTTAGTTCATTAAAATATCAGTCAAACCCTGCATTAGCTCGACAGATCCAACGAGATATTGGAACCCCGTTTGCAAGACAGCAGCTGAAGTGACAAATTACTTTACAGTCTCCCAAAGCGTCACGATTATTTTCAGGCTCAATAATTATGTTATCAATGCGAATGATCCTGTAAACCCAATTAAAAGTTATATTGAAGATTCTATTAGCTTTCCAGTGCAACCAGGAGTAGTAAGACAATTAATCACAGTTAATTGATAATATCTCTTCTTCTTTTTGTTGGCATATTGATTTTTTGGTCTACTTTTCCTAAAAAGGCATACTAAACGGCAGACATATTTCTTTCTGAAAACAATGTCAAAACAGATAATAGCATTATGCCGTTCTCTGACATAGAATCCAAAAAGTTACTTGTGTACCAAGGCAATTTGAAAACCTAATATGTTATTGGTAGCGTAACGCAGACAATTGCAGATTTCTATATCAGAAAAGATCCAATCAGTTTTACATATGAGCGATAATTTCAGAAGATCACTGCCCTCGCTTCGTCAATCGGAGGTTTTTGCTAGACTCTTATCATCATTTGCGCTGTTATTGGTAACAATAAAAAGCATACATTTTTTAGGAAAATATTCTTACAAAAAATGCAAATATTTGTTGTTTTTTAATATTTTTTTATTATTTCGAAAACTAATAATCGCTAGTCAATCAATATAATGGATATCTATGCACACTTGAAATCGCCAATAAACTGTATGATTTCGATTTAGACGAAGATAAAAATAAATAAGTCATTGAAGACATTCCTCTGAAATCCTTATTAAATAACAATAAAAAAATAAAAAGCAATGCAGATACTCCTTAACATAAATTAAATTCTCCTTAAGCTTATAATAAAGTTTATCCTTTTGTTGCTAATGATTCTCACAAAGGCTCAACTGATCTCAAGAAGGCTAATGTTGAAGTTTAAAATAATGCTAACACTCCTCTTTTTGGGAGAAGTAGTTAGTTTAAGGATTATGGTGAAAATGCACTAAAAATAATCAAGAAGGCATCTACTGCTATCCCATTGAGTATTAACAATCCTTTGTCTCTAATAACGATAGATTCAAACAATTATCATTAAGACTCTTTGAGAAAAAAAGAAGAAAATGATTTAAATATCTAAAATCCTCCTCAAGATGAAAATGAAGAAAGTTAAGAAGATAGCGATAGTCAGGATGGTGAACGTGATTCTAAAGAAGATTAAACTAAAAAGATTCAGCAAGATTAAGCTGAAGTGTAAGGTTAATAATTATAGGCTATTAATAGTATCAGCAATACCTCGTTTGGTAACTTAAATTTGCATCAGAAGAGTAGAAATAATATGAAAAAAAACAATAAAACCTGGGTTTAAAGTGAAGTAAATGAAACCAATTAGAATCTCGCTCAGATATAAGAAATTTAAACAATTAAAAATCTAGTTTGGAGTGATTTGACTTCAATTCCAGACAATTAGACTCCCTAAAAACAAAGCTTCAAAGAGAAAGCAATTCAAAGAATGTCTACTAACTGGAACACTTTGCTGATGAAAACGTAGAAAAATGTTGATGGAAATGCAGTTAAATAATTTGACAGTGATGAAAAGTACCTTCAAAAGGAGCTTGCTGCTATCGTTAAAAGAGACAATACCCTTAAGCTCACATACAAGTACTTATTCTACAAGCTTAGTTTTGGATATTTCTGCAGAACAAAATAGGTTAGTTTGCTAGAAAAAGCGAAACTTCTCATGGAAAAAGAAATGGACATCTCCCTTATCTTGATTGGACTAAAGGAAATCCAGAAATTCAAAGATTTATTCATGGATGAAGCTTAATAGACATTATTTAATTTCTTTCCAAAGCCAGTCATATCACTAGATCAAGGAAAATAACTTGATTCTCGTTATAAGATATAGGAAAATAAAATAGAAATTGAAAAACAACTCAGAGAAAAAGATCAAAAACTCTAAAAGGATCTTGAAAAACACTAGCAGATGCTTCACATTGATTTAAAAACTGCAAAAGTCGTGCAAAAAGCTTTGGGTTCATTAAAAAATAAAGGTAAAAATGAAGGATCAGAGGAAGATCTTAGGCTCATTCTAAATAGACTTCACCTTGCATTCAAATAAAAATCCAAAGACGATTCTTCGAAGTAAGGAATTACATTAATATTGCAGTAATAAGAGCAAAGATTGTATTATTCGCAGAGAAATTATTAGCAAAATACTATTTATTTCCATATTCCTTTCATAAAATGTATGTTTATTGGATAAAAAACAGGATTAATGAAAATCTAATTAAGATGTTAGGTCCAGAAATCAATAAGATATTCTACACTTCGAAAGCGTAATAATATTACTTTTTGGCTTTGAATTTTAATGAATTTATTATTAATTTACTAATGAAAGTTTTTTTCTTTTTATTATTAACTCCATTGTTAATATCTTAAATGATTGTCACCCTTTTCCCTACACTCGATATTTTATTTTTTGTTTTGGGATTGTGCTGAACAGAATCGAAGATAAATGCCAAAGAATTATGAAAAATGTACACAAAAAATAGATCGATGAAGGAGCAACACGGAATCGAGAGCTAATTGATAATAGATTAAGCGGATAATTCGATGAAGAAAAGTTAGGGTTGGATAAACCAAATATTATTTCCAGTAATGATTAGGATAAATTGATTGAATATATCACTTTAACTTAGTGAGAGATATTACAAAATGTAGTGCAATGTATGTGAGAGAATTCATTTTTGTTTTGAGAAGTATTACTCTAATAAATAGATCGTAGTTCTTCCTTTTAATGATAAAAAATCAAAAATAATTCCAGATGTGAAACAGTTTTTTGTATTAGTAAGTAAAAAGTTGTTTCCCTTTAATATTTAAGAAATTACCTACCAAAAGTTAAAGACTAGAGTAAATACTTTAGAAATTGTTGAAGACCTCTCTTTCATATGAAAGAAATTCTCACTCAAAAGATAATTCCCCTTGTAGAGTCGAGCACAAGTAAGTACGATTAATACAATTACGATCTAATAAAGTATGACAAAATTATCAAAATTAATTAACATACAATTATCAAACAAAGAAATATCGCAAAAAAAAAATGTAACAAAGACAAATATCCTAACAAATTAATTGATTAGCTTCATAACAAGCAAGGCATTATCCCCCAAAGAGATTAATCTCTAAGATACTCCAAAATAATCAAATACATACAAATTAGATTAATTGTTATTTATGAAGATCAACTGTATGGTTATCGATGGATAGGGATGATGTGAAGCTAGTGGTATATTTTAAGTAACTGAGTGAATGAAACCGCAAAAGTAAACAAAAAGAAAAGGGAAAAAAAGCAATAAAAAAGGTATTTATTAGAAATTTTTTATTACAATCGCAAAAATCAATAGAAAGCAAAAGAAAAGAAAAAAGCAAATTAAAAAATTAGGAAAAACATTAATTAACTGACTGCGAGAGCACAGATTATCCAGTATTTGATTTTGGAAGAGGAGATGTCTTTTTAGCTTAGTTCTGTAGACATATTTGGTGCTCCAATAGGGCTCAACTTTAAAAGAGCTAACCTCTACAAGACTGCGTTCGGAGGTGCAGTTAGTTTATTATTCTTTGCCTTTGTTGGAATCTTCTTTTACTCGCAGGTTAGAAAACTCTTACACTTCTATCCCATTGCACAATATGATAACCAAATTCCATTTCAAAAGCCTTTGTGTTCTTTTTTCTTTACTTCATTAATGTTTTTAGAAGCCTTTTTGTTTTTTTATATGAAAAGATCATATCCTTCCTGATGAAAGGTGCACTTTCTCTTCCTCTGAGCGATTTACTAACATATTATCAACAGAATTCTTCATTATGATTCTTTTTTTTCTTTTGTTTATTCACTCTAACATTAGAAAATGTGACGTTTACTTAATCTAAATCGTATGATGCTCAGATTCCTACAATCACAAGAGACAAACATCAGTTTATGTTTGCTATCAAATTGGATCAAACAAATGCAGATTTCATCACTAAACCACTTTTTAATATTACATGGGAATACAGAGAATACACAACTGCTGCTGATGGATCCAAGATCAAAACAACAGTAAGCAATTAATGTCACAAATATCTTCTTTTTTTATTTCATGAATTTTGTAACAAACAATTTAGTCTTTTTAACTTCCAAAACTAAATAGTATCCAATGTAATTTGAGCCGTGCACTGTTACTCATTGGGAAGGATTACCTGCTTATGGAGATACTAATTGGTCTGAGTAGTTTGTTGAAGGTGGACTCTCTAGTTTTCTTTGTCCAAGGTAACTATTATGAATTTATTGCTAAAATTCTTATTTTATGATTTATTCTAAACATAATCTTTGCTGTTTTTATGATTTTTTCTTTCTCAAACTGAAGGATAACTGATGTGTTAAAATTCGGAGGATCTTACAGCGCCTTGAAATATTAGTTTATTAAGGTATAAGTCAAGCCTTGTGTGAATACAACTGATCCTACAAGATTATGGCAGCCATCTTGCAAGACTTCCGATGAGATTACAGCTTATTTTAATTAGTCTCAGAGTGTGACAGTGATGTTTAGGGTTAATAACTTCGTGATTAACCCAAATGATCCAACGACTCCTATTAAGAGTTATATTGAAGATTCGTTATTCTTCCCTGTGCAGCCAGATGCAGTAAAGTTTAAACTCAAGAAAATCTATTGGAGAATTTCTTCTTTTTTTTGAATCTTGTGTTTTTCCCCCCTTTTCTGATAGGCTTATCAAACAGCAGACATTTACTTATCTGAGAATAATATCAAAACTGATTAAAGTATTCTTCCTTTCAAAGACATTCAAACAGATCAGCTCTTAGTCTACAATGGCGGAAATTATCGACTCTAGTATGTCATAGGAAATACCAACTAAATCGTAGCCGACTTCTATCTAAGAAAAGATCCAATTACCTACACATACAACAGACAATTTACAAAGATAAGCACAATGGCAGCTTAGATTGGAGGATTCTGCTAGACGTTTATTATTATTTGTGCAATTGTAGGTAATTTTGTCTGAAAAGTTGAGTTTCCAGTTAAATATTAATTTGCCATTTTTTTGTTAGTGAACCAGTACAATAGCTATTTATTCACCCTGGATCTTGCTAATAATCTTTACGACTTTGATCTTGGAGACCAAAGAAAAAAATAAGCCTCTCAAACGGATATGAAATCATATTTATCAACTACGAAATTACACCTGAAGGATACGTTAAAACCAGGATAAGAAGACTTGGATCATTTAAAAGTTTAATAAAACTAAATTAGCATTGAAAGAAATCATAATAAACCTCCAGATCACTTATTTTCATTAGGGATTATCCCTCGAGCACCGACAATCGATAATGGATATCCCATGAAAGCACCTAATTCATCTTGTTCAATAGATGGTAAAAAATCGACTTAAGAATAATAATCTGATAAACAAATTATAATATCCACTAAAAATACTAAAAATGACGGGCTTCCTGCTGTTTTTAGTTCAGATGGAAAGCTTCCATAGAATTTACATCAAATTCCACCAGATTCTTATAAAAATCCTCTTCTCGATACAGAACGTTATCCAGAATTAATTCCTACTGAAGCAGCATAAGATAATGATGCTCTTAGAGATTGTAGCAAAAAAGAAGGAAATACCCCAATGAGCGATATGGATAGGATAATTGTGTTTGATGATGAGATTTCACAATAAGACACTCCTGGGTTTTCTAAAAATCAAGCGAAAAAATAGCAAGAACAATAAGAAAACTCTGAGAAAAAAGCAGAATTTGGTGGTTACAATACGATCTTGCCAACAGAATAAAACAGCGAATTTCAATTTTAGAATCCAGGAAATTCCACCTTAATCTTTGCTGACGCAAGCACCAAAAGTGCTACTAAAGATAAAGTATTTCATGAAATGATTCAAACATAAAATACTCCAAGACAAGGGTTATTCAATAAAATCAAGAAATTCTAATTAGCAAATAGCAATAATATTCATAAAAATGGAGGAGATTCTTCTTCTTACAATAATACTCCCAAGGATAATTTAAATGTACCAAACACAGAGAGACAAAGCTAAAGGACAGCAAATCACTCTTTATCTCATAGAATTTTCTAGAGTCAGCATAATATTGTAGAAGACCAAAGAAAGTTTGAATAAGAACAATTACAGCATCTTTAAGGCAGCAAAGAATATCTGAAGGCGGAGTTTACTTCCTTAGTGAAGCGAGATAAGAGCCTGAAATTAACCTATAAGTACCTGATTTATAAGCTATCTATGGGCAGATTGTTTAAGACTTCCCATGTGCTTCTCCTTGACAAAGCGAAGAATCTTATGGAGAAAGAATTAGATATTTCAATCATTTTAAATAACATAAAGGAAATGTAAAAATTGAAAGATCTCATATTAGACAAAGACTAGTAAGTGCTGTTTAATTTCTTCCCTAAGCCGATCTTGAATGTTAATGATGCGCAATAATTACCTTCCAGAGCTGAGATCGAAGAAAAGACAGTTTAACAGAAAAAAAGCCCTTTGGAAAAAGAATAAATTCAAAGTGAAAAATTAAGTTAAAGTTAATTCAAAGGAGATTTTAGAATGGCAGCAGTTATGCATAAAGTAGTAAATAAGTTTAAGAAAGTTATTAATAAGCATCAAGACGGAGATTAGTACACAGTGGATGCTTTTGAGAGGTTGCATATGGCATACTAGGCGAAATAATAAGATAAATCTACAAAGTAAGAATAAAAGAATTTGAAAGTTGAAATTTAAAATTTATTGTTTTGGTATTATCTCTAGTGTCAACGCTAAGCTGATTGAAATGCTAGGATCAGAAATCAATACGATTTTCGCTAATTCCAAGGAGTATGAGTTACTTTTTTATTATTCTTAAACAATATCTATTATTAAAATTTAATTAAATTCAAGAATTCAGCTGAAAAACAAGCGGATCTTGAAGAAAATAAAGGACAATCAACTTGTCAGTAGAAATATGAAAGTATCTTCGCCGATATAATAGTAAGCCTAATTAGACATTGTAAATGAAAATGCTGTCAGTATCAATTTAGATAATGATACCAAGAAAGAATAAGTGTAACTAAAATGAGTGAACTATTCTTAAAATCGAGAGAAAATAGAATCAGACAAACGAAAAAAATTAATAATTATTATTTTTAGAAATTTTTCTCTTTTGGATAAACCAAATCAATATTTTGAATAATCAAATCATGTAAAGCACTCTCTTCTCTATTTTTGTTAATATCTTATTTTTCTATTAATATAATTATTCATTTTCAGCTCCTTTTTCTAATTTAAATAAGTTTACTTAAATAATTGTAACCTCAAATCTTAAGGTAAAAGTAATTTAAAACAATAAGCAAATGAGATTTATCACCACCACCGTCATACCCACATAATTAATAGAAGCAGAATTAAACAATGAAAGCCTTATTTAGGCAGAAGGATTACATTTATTAAAAATTGGGAAAATTATTAAATTACAATAAGATTTGAAAGGAAATGTAGTTTGAATTATTTTTATGAGATAACCGTAAGACAAATAATCAAAGTCACAGTAAACAAAAACTAAAAAATAGTGAAAAAAAGATTGATAAAAAGTGAAAGAGAGAGAACAAAGTAATTGAATGGCATTACTGTCTCAGATCGATATTTTTGGATCTCCAATAGGACTCAACTTCAAAAGGGAAAGTGTCTACAAGACTCGCTTTGGAGGCGCAGTGAGTTTGCTCTTTGTTGCTTTCGTAGGTGTATTTTTCTACTCCCAAGTAAAAGAATATTCATATCATTCTATTGAACATACATAATAAAGCTAGAATTCGTTCGAGCACAAATAACTTGCTTTCTTGCGATTATACTTTTCTATAAATGGATTACTCATTTATCGCTAGAGATCATTACAAAAACTTTTTGTTTACTTCTCATAAATGATTTTGTCCTTTTTTGTTTACACAGATCATCTCGTTTCTTAAGAAAGGTTCTTTTTGATTTCTTAAAAACTGCCAAAGAAACTATTAATTAATCATCTTGTTGGTGTTTAAATGATAGAAAAGGTGACATTTACGCAATCAAAGGAATACGACGTTACGATACCAACAATCACACGGAATAAGCATCAATTTATGTTTGCTATCAAGCTCGATCAAACCAATGCGGATTTCTTAACCAAACCGCTGTTTAACATCACTTGGGATAGAAGAGAATACACGACTGAAGCGAATGGAACGAAGATCAAAACAGCTGTAAAAAAAAAAAAAATTTGTTTTGTTTGTTTGCTTTTTCATCAAATTTATTCATTTTTTTTTGGGATAAAAATATTAAAGTATCCTATGGAATTTGAGCCTTGCACTGCTAGCCATTGGGAGGGATTGCCAGCTTATGGTGGAGTCAATTGGACTGCATTGTACACAGATGGAGGGCTTAGCAGCTTTTTATGTCCAAGGTAGCATTTCCTTCCTTAATACTCGAAAATCTGCTGAATTATTTTGTGATTTTTGAAAAATTCTATCTTAAAAAGGATAACTGACGTGATTAAATTTGGTGGATCATACAGCGTTTATGGATTCTAATTCATTAAGGTCTAGGTGAAGCCTTGTGTGAACACGACTGATCCTACAAGATTATGGCAGCCATCTTGCAAGACTTCAGCTGAAGTTGAGAGTTATTTTACTTCTTCATAAAGTGTAACTGTGATGTTTCGAGTGAATAACTTTGTGATTAACCCAAATGATCCAACGACTCCTATTAAGAGTTATATTGAAGATTCGTTATTCTTCCCTGTGCAGCCTGGAACTGTAATATCTTAAGGGAATTGTATTTTGAGTTTTCATGCGTTTTTATTTTGTTCTTCAGGCCTATTAGACATCAGATATTTATCTGACATAGAATAATGTGAATACTGACTAGAGTATTCTTCCTTTCACTGATATTGATTCATAAGAGCTTATGGTGTTTAATGGTGGTAACTTTAGAATCTAATATGTGATAGGAAATACAAGCCAAACTGTAGCAGATTTCTTTATCCGAAAAGATCCTATTACATATACATACGTTAGGTAATTCACTAAAATAAGTGAAATGGCAGCTTAAATTGGAGGTTTCTGTTAGACATTCATTATCATATGCGCAATAGCAGGTAAATAAACAAACACATTAATATTTAAAAATGTAAATTATCATATTTTAAAAGCCTTATTCTAACTTAAAAAGTCAGTTAATACAACTAGTATCTATGCACTTTAGATCTTGCAAATAAAATCTATGATTTTGAGCAAAGCCAAGAACCTAAATCTTAGCCAGATCCTCCATAGGGTTTAAATCATCTATTTAACAAAAAATAAAATGTTCATAAGATACCTTTAAAACCACCGAATGAAGATAACTCCAGCCCTTTCCATGAGAATAAACGAATTTATCAGCCTAATTAAAAAGCTTCGCTTGAAGTTATTGAATAAAAACCTCAATAAGCAGAATAATAAGATCCTCCTTTGTTGCTGAATTTTGCAGTTCCAACAAGTTTAGAGATTATTTAAAGAGGAGATGGGAGTTCTAGATCTTCAAAGAATGAATAAATGTATTAGTAAACGGATCTAGCCATCAATTAAGGGTTAGAAAATAACAAAAATGAGTCTTCCAATGGAAGTAAATAAATCATCAAATAAAAATCCAATAATAGTGCTTTAAAAGACAACAAGGAATCTTAAACTACTGTAGATTATGGCAAAAACAATGTGATGGATGCTCTTGCAATTTAATTACAGTAATTAGAGAAAATATATGTTTTAGAAGATTCAATCTAGCCAGAGACACCAAAGTAACAATAGCATAAGGGATATTTTAAAACAGATTATGAAATTGAAAGAGAGACTAAGGATACTCTTAAAGGAAATAAAAATAGTCTTTCTAAATCCATGGAAGAATAATAATAAAAATAAGGAATGGTCTAAGAGATTCAGAAGGAGAATTTCGATTATGCTCTAAAAAAATAGTAAAATATGGTCAATCTCAAAAAGAAACGTTTATCTTAGAAAAAAACCACAGTTATTGATGAAATCTTCGAAAAAAATGAGAATTCTAATTTCTAATAACCTCCAACAAGAGAAGAAGAGAATAAGTAAGATCCTCCAAACATCAATCAGAACAATCCACCAAACGATCACATCGATAAAAAGATACCCTTCTTTTCAAAGAAAATAAATTTCGAAAAAAAGAATTCCCATAATTTTTTCTAGAACTCCAACAACACTACGAATATCAATAGCAATGGATTTGAAGAAGTCCGAAAAATAGAAAAGGATGTGATTTAGAATGTCTAAAATGAACGAGAATATCTTTAGCGTGAATTTGGTGTGTTAGTGAATAGAGATAAATCTTTAAAGTTAACTTACAAATACTTTTTGTATAAAGTTACATTTGGGAAATTCTTCAAATCTCCTTAAGTTATCCTACTCGACAAAGCGAGAGATCTAATGTAAAAAGAAATGGACGTATCGATGATATTAAATAACATTAAGGAAATGCATAAACTAAAGGATTTACTTCTGGATAAAGATCAGTAGATTTTATTTAATTTCTTCCCAAAACCGATTGTACACGTTGAAGAAGAGTAGAAGTTGCTAACAAGAGCTGAGATGTAGGAAAAAGGTGGAGAATTATCTAAATAAGTTAAACACAGTGAATAGTTAAAAATATAAGAAGCAGCAAAGAATTAAAAGGTATTTTAAGTTAATTTTAAAATGGCTGCTATGATTAAGAAAGCAGCTACATAGTTTAAAGATCTAGTTAAAAATAAGCAATCAGAAGATAAAGATAGAATCGATGCTTTAGAACGGCTTCATGCTGCTTATTAGACTAAACTTGTTGATCAATCGGGGATGTAAAGAATTACAACAAGCAATATAAGTATTTTAAGAAATTTAATTAATTTTGTTATTACTTAAAAATAAGAATAAACAACAAACTTATTGAGATGCTTGGACCAGAGATTAACAAAATATTTGCAACTTCGAAATCGTAATGCATATTTTAGTTTTTTTTCATCTATTTTCTATTATTTCCCTTTAAGGATTCGAAGAATTCCGTATTGTTTGAACCTATTTGCTTATTTTAATTAGAATCAAAGAAAGTAACTTACGAATCTTGAAGAAAGCCAAGGAAAATAAACTTCTCATGGATAAAAAAAATAAGAATTTTGGTTCTTCTGGTTAAGCACTTCTAAACAAGGAAGTTGGTGCAATAATCCCAGAATAGATAGATTTAAGTATGAACAATGAGACTTTTAACAAGAATCCTAATTTAAGTGACCATATGACTCCTAATAATAGGACATTCCATCAGTTAGATTAAATCAAAAGTGGGAGAGACGTGAATTAAGATTTTGTTTTGAATAGCAATTTTAAAGATAAAGTCAATGGGTATCCTTGAAACTTTAAGGAATAATATGAACTTATTGCGCTAAAGATGAAAGAAATTATGTGTATTTGATTTCTAGCATTTTATGTGCTTATTTTATTTGCTCCTTTCTCTGTTTTAAATTTTATTAAATTGAAATGGGTTATCAACAACTCCGTACATTTAACTAGAAATTTATTAATTCATCAATCGATATTTTAACACTAATATTTAGAAGGTTGAGAAGTTTTTTTAAGTGTAATCGAAATAATGATTGATTTAAATGAGATAAAAAATAAAAAGTTAACTATGCAAAAAACGTCTCTAACTTGCCAGAAAAGTAATTAGATTTAGAATCTAATAAATCTGTAATATTTCAACTGATAAGACAATTTGTAAAGTCTGATAAAGAAAAAGTTTTTCAGAAATAATAATCATACTAGAAATTTAAGCCTTAAAAGTTAAGCAATAGCTGAATCAGTTTTAATCAAAGATTCTGCTCAAAAAAGCAACAAAAATCAAAAAATCTCAAAATAACACAAACAAACTCTTCAATGTTGTTCCTCAAGGAGTTCGATCTATTTGGTTAATAAATTGGACTTAATTTCAAACGAAGAAGAGTTTACAAGACAACCTTCGGTGGCTTGACTAGCTTATTGTCGATATCTTTCGTTACGCTCTTCTTCTATTCGCAGGTTTAACCCAAGATTTTGTTCAATATATGAATCAAAAATGAACTTTTGAAAGCCAACAAGCACTTTCAAACTTTCAATAGTTTTCTCATATGAATTCTCAGTTTATTTCATAAATAATACTTTGTTTTTTTTCTTTCTTTCCAAACAGATCATATCCTTCATGAATAAAGGTACCTTCATATTTTCTTTAAATTTCTTGCTTTTTCTAACATCGAATATCCCTTTACAATTCATAGATAAGGTCTCTTCTACTTCCTCCAAAGAATACGATGTCTCCATCCCAGATATCGCGCTCAGCAAGCTTCAATTCATGTTTGCAATTAAGCTCGATTAGACGAATGCAGATTTTCTAACGAATCCCTTGTTCAACATCACATGGGAAATCAGGAATTACAACACTACAGAGAATGGAACGAAAATAAAGAATTCTGTAAGAAAAACTGGATGAATAAAACTAAAAAAAATACTTGATATTTCGTTGTTATTTTTCTTAAGAAACCAATGCAATTTGAGCCTTGTACTCTAGAACATTGGAAAGGTTTACCTACTTACGGAGAGATCGATTGGAACTATCAATTCACCAAAGGAGGGTTAGCTACTTATCTGTGTCCAAGGTACTCTACTGTTTATTCATTTCTTTAGCTGTTCTACCTTGCATTTTTTTAAAACTTGCCATAATTAAAATAATAGAATCACTGATGCAATCGTACTAGGAGGATCGTACAATACATAATTCTTTAATTTCCTTAAAGTATAAGTTAAACCATGCGTTAATTCTACTGATGACACTCGGTTATGGCAGCCTGCTTGCTAGACAGCAGATTAAGTAACAGCGTATTTCTAAAAAACTCAAAGTGTAACCATTATGTTCAGAGTCAATAACTACGTGATAAATGCAAATGATCCTAAGACTCCAATTAAGAGTTATATTGAAGATTCCTTGTACTTTCCTGTCTAGCAGTCGGGAGTAAGCAAAGAAAAATTTAATTACCATCAGTTTTTGGATTTTCTTTTTGATTTAAAATGCCAATAATCATAGGAATTTCATATGAATCCATCAAGAGCCATTCAATTAATTTGGGGGGGGGTTAATTCTGAGGGTGAATTGAAAAATGAAAAGATCAGTGAGATAATTAGGATATTAGATTAATTGTAATTTATGGGTACAATATTATTTTTTTCTCCAACAGGTGTACTAAACAGCAGATATTTATTTTACTTAAAACAACTTGAAAACTGACTCTAGTCTTCTGCCATTCGAAGACATTGATACAAATCAACTAATGCTTTTCAATGGAGGAAATTTTAGGATTTAATAAGTAATTGGGAGTACTTCCACCACAATAGCTGACTTTTTCTTAAGAAAGGATTCTATCACATACACTTACACTAGAGAGTTTACTAAAATAAGCTCGATTGCTGCTTAGATCGGTGGATTCTGCTAGACATTTATTCTTATCGGAGCAATCTTTGGTAAGAAAGTTTGTTGTTTTGTTGTTAAAAGTACACTTTTTAGCTTACTTAATGAACAGGGTATGGTAACCTCATATTTTCCCTTATCCTCCATCTGAAATATTATTGTTTGAATCTCTTCTAAACTTAACTTTTTTGTTTTTTGCTGTTTCAAATTAGTTCATAGATACAATAGTTTTTTATGCACTCTTGAGTTGGCGAATAAACTCTATGATTTTGAGTTAGAAGGTTAAAAAATAGATCCATCTAATTCTGACAGTGATAATCATAAAAATAATTTACTCAAACAAGCTTCTCCAGGAAAAATACAGGTTTAAGATAAAAAAGAATGCTAAACTACTTACAAAATAGAGGGATAGCCACAACAACAACTCTAGGAAACTACTCCATAACTATGGAATTCTCCCTTCCAATCTACATAAAACTAAAAAGAAGAAAAAAATAAAAGAAAAGAAGAAATTAAGTTCTTTTCAAACAAACAACTGCTGCTTTCTGTGCCTGCCATCAAATATAATTCTAAATCGCTTCAAAAAATTGAGGTTAGTAATATTTAAACCAAGACTAATACAAATATAAGCATCCACCAGTAATAAGCTAAATCAATTGAGAATAGAATCAGAAGTAAATCAGGAAATAACCACTAAACAAACCAGTAACTTGAGTAGATTTCTGTGTCAGATGATCCTATCTCTCCTGAGACCCCTTAATTGAAAAAAACATAAGGATTATCAAACTTAGAATTAATGCAACCTGACAATAAAAAAATGAAATGCCTCTATTTGGATGTCTCGTCGAATTAAGTAAAATAGCAAACTCCAGCGAAAAAAGAAAATCTAAGTGAAGTATCCATAAGCAAAGATCCTAAAACAGAATAAACTCAAATTGCCAATCTGCTCCCTAAAGATCATATCAGTGAAAACAAAGGAATCTTTTCTTTAAGTGATATTTCAATGACTGATTTTGGAGAGCAGTGCTTGAGCTAAAAGATTTAGCCACCTAAAGGAATTAATCTAAATATTGAATCACATAGAAATGCTTAGTAAGATAAACCACTCGAAAGTGCAGTAAGTAAATCAAGCAACGATCCAGTAGCAACAACAACATTTCGATTTTTTGGAAGTTAAACTAATTTTACCAATGATGAAATCAACCGAAATAGTGAGAAACATTCTCTCAAACATCTGCAAAACGAAAAGGAGTATTTAAAAACAGAATTTAAACAAATGGTTAAACGAGATCATAGTCTCTAACTCACTTATAAATATTTCTTGTACAAGCTGTCCTTCGGCAGATTCTTCAAGAACCCTTAGGTGCTTTTACTTGAAAAAGCAAAGAATCTAATGAGACAAGAGATGGACCTTTCGATAATTCTAAATAGTATCAAGGAAGTGCAAAAACTAAAAGATCTGCTGCTCGACAAGGACTAATAGATATTGTTTAATTTCTTTCCAAAGCCTGTGATTAGTAACTAAGACAAATAGAATCTACCATCCAGAGCAGAAATAGATGAGAAGAGAAATGACATCTCAAAGGAAATGAAGAAACTAGACAAATAAGAAGCCACCAAACATCAAGTGAACTAGCATCAAAAAACATTAAATATTGATTTTAAATTAGCTGCATTGGTCTAGAAGACCTCCAGTAAGTTCATCCAGATCCTTTAGAAGAACAAAAATCAAGATAAATTTTCAATTGAAGTTCTCCAGAGATTGCATCAAGCATACTAAAACAAATCGACTGATAAATCAAATAGGTAAAGGGTTCAATTTTGTAAGTGAATTGGTATTGATACATTGATTTGAATTTAGTATGAACAGTAAATTGATCGAGATGCTTGGAGAAGAAATGAATAAGATATTCGCAGCTTCCAAGCAGTAAGACAAATATTAATTTATTTAAAATTGACTAAAACTGCATAACAAAATTAGTGAATCATCAAATTTATTGCTTATGTTTGACAAATAAATCTAGGATCAATGCAAGAAACTAAAGGATCTTAAAGAAGGTTTTAGACAATAAATAGATTTCTGAAAAGATTCCCAAGGTACCTTACGATTAATCTGCTTTACACTCCTTGGATATTAGCATTCAGCAAGAAACATCAAACCATATCAATTATTTGAACGAGAATCCAATAAATTCGAACAAAATTAATCATTTAGTAATGGCGTAATTAGATTAAACTAAACAAAGAGAGGAAATCTCCGAAGGTACTAATGGAAATATATCGTTTTGCAAAGATATCAAGTGAATCAGGTGATTTTGAAGATTCATAGTTTTATCAAAGTGTTTTATTTAATTACAAAAAAGTAGGATATTTGTTTTCTTACTTTTTTGCCTAAGAATTAAGTGTCTTCAATCATCCTAAACTCATCCTCCAAATACTATCAAATAACAATAACTGATTAATAATATTTTAGAAAAAAATGAAAAAGCTGAAAAAAGATGAATTTAATGAAATTTACAACAAAAAGTAATACAAATACAATTGAAAGATTAATATGTTAATATGTTTCTATATTGTTATCAAGAAAGATCGTTTAAAGCGACCTTCATATTATAATAATATTTGTGAAACTTCAAAAGAAATGTGCTTTTAAGGGAGGAAGAATGAAAAACTCATTATTAAATAATTATTTTTTCTTCTTATTAAAATATAAAAATCTAAATCTTGTTGAATTATCAGTAATGCTTGGTACCAGTCTATATTTTGTTGAAAAAGGCACTGTGTTAAAAGTCAAAAAAGAAAAAAAGATTATTCTTAAAGCCTCTATCTACTTCAGACAATTTTTGATAACTAGGATTTCAAATGAAACTGATATCCTTCTATAAACCGGCACACAACAATCAAAAAGGAATAATTAAACATCATTAACTTAAATCACCAAAACAAGCAAACAAAACTAAAGAAAAAATGAACTTATTAGAATCATTAACTCTAGCTATACTGAAAAGGAAATCTCTTGCAACGGCTACAATCATATCAAAAGCTGAAAGATTCTTGATCAAAGAAGGCTATGAACTACAGAAGATCCTAGGCGTTGGCCCTTCTGGTGCAGTGATACTTGGACAGAAAACAAAGAAATCTAAGATATAATAGATGAGGATTAAGGTAATCATCACAAGCAATGACGCAGAAAGAACATCTTGTCTGAGAGAAGTCGAATTTGCAATGCAAGTGAAATCGTAGTTTGCAGCGAAGATTATTGAATATTATGATGACTCTAAGAATAACTGTATCTATGTTATCTCAGAGTACTTAGAAGGTGTTTGCTTGAATGAGTTTCTGCAAATGAATGAGAAAGTCGAAGAGAAAGAAATTGCCGTTATTGTAAAAGGGATTCTAAAAGGAGTTATGGCATTAAAGTAGAAGCAAGTAATCCATGGTGGAATCAAGCTATCAAATATATTGATTCTCCCTAACAAAACAGCTGTACTTGTGGATTATGATGTTACTTGGAGAATTTTACATAGAATCAAATAGGAAGCATTAACAGGAAGTCAATCTACTGAATCAGCTGAAGAATATGTGAAATAACAAGAAACCTTGGAAATAATAGATGAAGATTGGCTGTATTAACCCATGGAATAATGGAAAGAAGGACTAGCTGTTACGGAGAGTGATATCTATGCGACAGGAATGATTTTATATTATCTTTGCGGAGGGAGAGATGATGCTGAAATGGCAGCAATGAGATAAGGCATATTTCCTCCTTTCAATCCAGACAGCAACATAAAACTACTGAGATTAGCGAATTGGATGATGAAAGTTGATCCTAAAATGAGAGCTCTACCTGATACAATCATCACCAAACTGTCTGTTCTGATTGCGCCATTGCAGTAATTCAAAAACAAAAAGATTTTAAAAAATATAATTGGAAAATATATTTTGATGATTGTAACTTATTCATTATTCCTGACACTCATTTTGTGATTCTCCAAGAGAGCGGTACACAACAATAAACTACAAAGGAGGAGATAGCTACTATGGATAGCTCTAAAATGGACTTAAACATGGAAATGGTAATAAAAGAGTTATTAAAAACTAAAAACTTCATGTATTTTTGCATATTTTTAGGTAGATACAAGAAGAAAAATGGCACTGTCTACGAAGGAGAATGGTAGAATGGCATGAGAAATGGTTATGGTAAGATCCTCTTTTAGAAGATATTTATGGAGAAGAAGATAATTATAAAATTCATATCTTCTTTCTTTTTGCAAAAAAGGCAAAATGTTCTACAACGAAGGAGAGGAGAAAGGAAACAGATATGAAGGTGATTTCCAAGATGATTTAAAGCACGGAAGAGGTGTTTACACATTCCACAATGGAAGGAAGTATATTGGAGATTTTGAATGTGATGTATTTGATGGATAAGGTAGAAAAATTGTCAATAAATAAATGTAATTTCTAATAAACAATTGTTATTGATTTTTTAGGAATTTTGTACAATCCTAAAAAAGAGAGATATGTAGGGCATTTCAAGTAAAGCAAATTCAATGGATAAGGTAATATAAAGGGCAGTTTAAAAGATAAATATGTGTGTAAACAAGTGATTCTTCGTTGGGTATTTATTAAGCAAATATTTTTTAAATAGGAAAGTACTACTATAAAAATAAGGATATTTATTCAGGCACCTTTATTGACGGTATTCCATAAGGAAGAGGTATGGTCTTTTATATTTCTTAGGAAAGTTCATTCTTTTCAGAACTAGATATTTGGAATTCATTAATATTTTATTACTTTTTTTGTCCTTAAAAAGGAACTCTCCAGTACAGAAATAGAGACGTTTATGAAGGTTTCTTCAAAGCAGGGCTCAGACATGGAAGGGGTAAGAAAAAACAAATGATTTTTGTGAATCCTTAATGATACTTGTGGAAAATAGGAATTCTTAGATCTTCCAATGGAGATGTGTACGAAGGAGAATATGTTGACAACATTCAAAATGGTTATGGAGAATAGTTTTTCCCAAACGGAAACATGTTTTTTGGGCGATTCTAAGATAATAGAAGAGATTAGGGTAAAATGAATCAAGACATTACAGCAAATGTTAGATTCCTTTTAGTTGAGAATCTCAGTGCGAATGCATTGATTACTAATCATTTGTTTTTGTTTTTGAAGGAACTCTGATGAAGGTAAAAAAAGGAGCTTAATTATATGGCAAGAATAAATATACGATCTAAACTGGGAGATGGAGTTATGGGTATTTTTAATCCGAGAATTGAAAAAAGATCATTGGATTTCAGTTGTGTATGTTGTTTAATAAACATAGAATAAAAAATATTAATCAATTTCACATATTTTTGTTTTTTTCTTCCATTTGTATTTTATGGAATCTGAATCGATTCTAGAAGTAGGTGTTTGTTTTTGAACAATTTAATTAAAAAAAGTGGTCTTATAGATTTATCAAAAATTTTCAAAATCTAAGAATCACCAAAAACGAAGGAAGAACATTTGAATATAACAGAAACTAATTAAAACGAGCAATATTTTTGGGGAAGATTAATTTCCTGGGTGTAATAATGAAAATGCATAAAAATTGGAGATTTATGTAAGATTTCAGTTGCAGTATTTCAACAGATAATTATTTTTTTGGAAAATTTAAGGTAAATTAATAAGCACACTAGCAAAACCATACACATCCCATAAACAACCTCTGCTTCTGTTCCTTCCTTCAACTTATCATATTCTTAATCTATTTAACTTTTTTTGGCCAAATTATGTTAGATATTTACAAGCTAGATCAAATCAAAATCATACCTTTTCTGTTATCGCTTGGTTACTAATGGACCAGAAATATTTGTAGAAGAAGAATGTAATCTGCAAGCGCTTTCAAAAACACAAAACAAGTTTCCAATAAAGCAAAGTTTACAGATCAAACAAATCTTAGCTGACTGGCACAGATTCTCAATTTAATTTCTAATTATCAATCAGTGTGATTTAATTTTCGATCGATTGAATAAAAAACCTTTCTAAAATACACAAATCGCGTAGTCTTTTCAAGAATCCGGATGGCTTTTCTGAAGGATTTCTCGCTGAAGTCCATGGACTTTTTCGGCCGTCCAATATAGCTAAACTACGACAAAAAGCGCCGCTACAAGACATATTTTGGTGCTGTTGTCACAATGTTTGCTATTTTCTTCATGATCACAGTTTTCTCCACTCAGATGGCAGATTATATCAACTCGAGTGAGTTTTCTTTTTATTTCGCATAAAAGAATTTCATTTTCTAATAGGTTAATCCACAACAACAAACAAGTTTATTTTTTTAAAGCCACAATAGCTGCATATTCCAATCGTGACATGAGCGATAATCCTGACGAAATGGTAGTTGGAAAAGATACAATCATGTTCGCAGTAAAGATTCAGCAAGATCTTTTTATAACTAATCCATATTATAATATAACTCTCTCCAGCAACACCTACTTAACAGACTCCTAAGGTGTGAAAACAAAAGTCAGGGTAATTGTAGGAAGAAAACTGTGAAGGATAGGATAAATTTATGTTCTTGAAACAGAATTTATTTATTTCTTGACTAGTATTTTGAATTCTCGCAAGCCCACTTTCACTTAATTTAACTCAATTGTTTGCTTGATTAGAAATACTTCCCTATGGAACAATGCCGAATTGATCATTTTGACGATCTTCCAAAAACCAATCAGAATTGGACTCGTCTCTTTGAAAATAATGCTCTTTCTGATTATCTGTGTCCAAGGTATTTAAATCAACTTATGAAAAGCAGATTATTTCCTTATTTTAACTTACAATTTGAATCGTTATTTTTCAATGATTTTCGAATAATCTCGCACAATCCAAGTAAGACCTATTTATTATCTCCAATACTTTTCTTTCAATAAAAAACAGAAAGCAAGACTTCTTCAAGATCAGAGGTGTTTATGCCAACTAAGAGTTTAGTTTTCTCCGCTTTTAGCTAACGCATTGTGTTAACTAGACAGAAATTGCAAGCACTTCCCCTGCTAATTTATTATGGAAGCCTATCTGCAAATCAAATGAAGAACTAGAACAAATAGCCCTAGATAGCAGCATGCGATTCTAAATGCTTTTGACTACCAACAACATTAACCCTTAGTAAACTAAAGACTACCTAAATGAGTACATATCAGAAGACATCAACTTCATAATCAAGCCAAATCTATCATATACAACTGCAGATATTTTTATATCAAAGCACACTCTCAAAACGGATGTGGGAATCACTCCAATTAAGGAATATGAAACCGAGGAGTTTGCAGTCTACGAGCAGAACAACTACAAGTATCAGTAAGTTGCTGGAGATTTCCCTATTTTTGGGGAGTTCTACATCAGACGGAGTCCATTTTCTGTGGTTAGTATGCGCAGCTTCTATAAAATCAGTGCATTTCTGTCATACCTAGGTGGGTTCTCATAGACTATCTTAGTCATCGGATATCTATTAAGTAACACAACACACACATGATTACTGCTATTGTTGATGATCTGTTAGCTTTATTCTTATTCTTTTTGTCCCTAAGCATTTGTGTACAACAACGCTTCATTCAATATTGAGCTAGCAAATTCTCTCTACTACATAACTGAAGAGAAAGGATTCCAGACATTCCTCGAGGTGCAGCGTGAGAAACAAGAAATTAACAAGAAATTAAACAGATCTTCGCTGAAAGATGTTGACAGCGAGTTTGCTAATTCCCCACAATAAGATTTGTACAGAAACTCGAATGATTTGCAATAATTACCGTTTTAAGAAACTGCTTAAGCTAGCCCTAATTTCAAGATGTCTCCTATTGAACCTCAAATATCTACGAAGCGTTACAATAGCTAGCTTACATAACCTGGGAGGAGTGAGCAGCATCCACCTTGGAATCATAATATGAATGTTCCGAGTGAACAAGTAAGACAAAAGTCAAATGAATAAAATAATCAAAGTGGTCCTTAATCTGAATTAGATTAGAATGCAACTTTCAATGCTGATGTAGAACAGAAACAACCTTCATTTCAGAGAACAATTGCATCTTCATTATTCTCTAAAGCGAAATTGAAACAAGACGAGAACGATGGAGAATCTAAAAATCAACTTTATTAATAAAACTAATAGCCTTCATAACAGGAAAAACCAGATTAAGTCATCGAGGTAGCTCCTGATAATCCGCTGACATTATCTCAGAGCTCCAATGAAAAACCACAAGAAGAAGTGGTTTACTCACAAATCAAAGAAAAACATATTCGAATGAGTATGAGTTATATTTTGAATAAATTGAGTTTCGGGTTGCTATGCAAGAGTCATGATGTGAACCTGATTCGCTTTGCAGAACAAAAAGTATCTGAGGATATGGATATTCTTAATATTCTCTTGAAAATATAAGAATTCGATAAAATGAAGGAGATTATTTTCACGAAAAGCCAGCAGACCCTATTTGCGGAGATACCTAAACCAAAGGTGTCGTTTTAGAAATATATTCTGCTTAAAAAAGCTAAAAGCAGAGCGAAGGACACAGAATACTTGAAAAGAATCAAAGAAGATCTCATTCTTAATAGTTTCTCAGTACTGAGGCTTTAGGATACCAGCAAGTAATTTTGGCAAGGGGAATTATTAAGAAGGTTTGGTTGTATTATTCACACAACTTTCTGGTTTATTTCTTAGGAAAAGCAAGAAAATTATTCGCATGCTAGAGGAAAAAATGTGGATGAGAGAAGTTAAAAAATCCAACGATGCTGATAAGCCTTCTAATTATTTTTAGTAAATAAAAATAATAAATACTGAAGAAATTGTTCAGCCAATTCAACTGAAAAATATGATTAATCTTTGAGTGTGTTTGACTGTTTTTTTTTGTTAGGAACTATTATCGAGCGATGAACTCAAACAAGATAATAGATTATTTTGATTCCAAGTAGATTCCCAAGAAAAATCAAGCTGCTCTTACATTGAATCCGTAGCGTAATTCAGGGGAGCTTTCAATCCAAGATAATTGCTGCATATTTGAAACCGAAAATAGGCTTAACAAATACACTTCTGAGGAGAATAACATCACAGCTGTTACAAACAATCAGCCAGTATATATAAATTTTAAAACCACCCAAGAAAGAGAAGAACTAAATGGGAATGACAGAGAATGCAAAATTCGAGATTCTGAACAAGACAAGAGCTTGATTCCCTAAGAAAAAGAGTTTGAAATGATAAAAAGTCCTATTGATACTGTCAGGGAATAATTTGAGATTGAAGGAAATGATACACTCAGCAATGTTAAAGTGAATTAAAATGATTTTAATGATAAAGATGAAGATGATAATAATCACTTTGGGGACTAAGCTAGAGATGAGTAAAGAAATGGAAATTAACTGAGAACTATGAATTTTAAATAACTTTCTGGAAACACTAAGAAAATCGATTCACCTGTGAATGGCTAGACAGGAGGTATCAATAATTATAATTTCAAAAATCGTAGAATTTCAGAGGAATGAAGGTAATTCAAAATGACTGCCTGCTAATATATTTTTTTGTTAAGCTAAAAGCATACAAAAATATTCATTTTTTGGTTGAAAAATAATTGAATCAATAAGATACATCAAAAACAAAGAAAGATACCAACCACATAAAGGTCCATTATTAAAAATTAAATTATATGCTAAGCAACAAAAACATATACGGGATTCATAAATTTAATTCTGTGTATTCGAATGGTTGGCTAGGCGGGCGAAAGCACTCTTCTCAGTTTGGAATTTGAATCTTTTAGTTTGAAAAATTAATATTTATCACGTTTCAAGCAAGCAAAAAAAAAGAATCAAAAACAATTAATTAAACTAGCAAGAAATCAAGCAAAATCTTTAAGCATTTTGGCTTTTTCCAATGAGAGCAATCAACAATACCTAGTTGTCTTCGAGCAACAACACAAGCAGCGTGGGTGAGTACAATAGCGAAGATTCCTAAAGATCTGGGGCTGTATCTAGGAAAGATCTTGTTAGTCTACGGAAAGATGAAGTTATCCAGAAGATAATTCAGATTGGGATGGAAGATAAAGTAGCTCGGAGTACGCTCAATAAAATAAATGTCAACGATGCCGTAGCAAAGGTCACAGCGAATTTCCAGTAATTGAGTATCAAAGAAGGAGCTAATTTCGTGCTTGCTGTTTCTCGTCTCATTTCTTAAGGATATTTAGCTTTGAATGCAGAATTGCGTGATTTTTTCGGACGATTTTAAGATTAAATCATGAGGCAAGAGCAATTACAAAAGAAGCAGCCGAACTAAAACACAAACTCCAGAAAAAACAACTAAAAGAAGAAATTACTTGCAACAGCTAAAGAACTAGCGGAGAGTTTATCTTCTCATGGTAGCATCGATGAGAGGTCAAATACATCGATTTAATAGCCTAGACATATCTCCAGTGAAGAAAGGTTAAATCTTCAAGAACGGAATTTAGTCTCTCCGTTACTTGGAGTAGATGGGATCACGAGAAGATCTGGAGATTCTAAAAATGATTCGCAAGGGAGTTAAGATTCAAATGGATTTGGGGATAAGAGATTGCAGTTGATCGGGTAAGAAGAAGCAGGGTTGTTAGGGGCTTATGGAGGTGACTTAAACGATGGTGGATTTGATTATTAGTTCAGCGATTAGGAAAGCAACGGATCGAATAGCCAAGGATTCGATGCAGTTAGGATAAATGATAAAAGTGGTGATATTTCAGGGGAGCTAAATAGAGCAGGAGATGAGTTTAGAGAGAGATAAGTACTGAAAATCGTTGGAAGACAGCAATAGCAAGGTGGAAAATCATCTAAGTCTTCAAAAATTAAAAGGAAATAGAAAGGAGGGGATGTTAAAATCGATACATAAGATAACATTTCAGCTCAGTTGTAAACGAACTAAAAAGAAGCTTTGGAGGGATTGCTCGAAGAAGGTGTGGCAATAACATATCAGCATCACGAGGAATCAGCATTTGATGCTGGTTTCCGTGAGTTTTCGCTAAACTTATCGAAGGAATAAGCAGCACCACCGATAAGTTTACAATCTATTCTTGCGGATACATTGGCATTAGATGATTCTTCATTCTAGACATCATTTTCTCATGCAGTTAAGTTTTTCTAAGGCAAAGACAGCAAAGTTGGAGGAGTAGATTCCTTTTTGGATGAATCTGATGTCGGCTTTGCGGAAGCTTCTACGATTCTACCAACTGGTGAATATCTTAAGAATCTTGAAAAAACACTGTTAAATGCTTCAAATAGAGGGTTATTTGAATCAATGAAAATGGATGATTAAAATGTGAAAGAAGAAGAATAAGTCAACTATTATCAGGATTTAGATCAAAATAACAACGATTACTTAGGGCAACAAGATGATGCATTATAGTAAGATTACAATAATTATAAGGAAGAGGATGCAGATCCTGAGGACAGTCATTAAGAAAACGATAAATCAAATGTTCTTGGAAGAGATGTAGAAGAAAAATCAACCAATAATCTCACCGAAGATGAGCAAACAAAAGTATCTAAGTATTCCCGATTCCTGAAATAGCTTTCAGAATTAGTTAAAGACAAAAAGCTCACTCCGTTTCCAGATATCTTGAAGGCATTCAAAGCACAAAAAACGAAAGCGGAATTATTCTATGATATGCTTGAACTTCAGAAGCTAGGATAAATCAAATTAACTTAAACCGATCCTCTTCATTTTTCTCCAATTCAAGTTGCTCTGATATGAGTAGACTCAAAAGGAAGTTATACATTGATTATAAAATAGTATTATTTTTTTTTATAAAAAGATTTTGTTCACTTTGTATCTTTGGTGTCATTTTAAAAAACAATAAAAAAATGATAATACATAGATACAATCATGAATGAAGTACTTATTAAATCTTGTAATTTTTACTCACAAAAAGCTTTAAAATGTCTATTTGAATTATGAATAGCTTTTAAAATCTCCCCTGTGATGAGTCTTCTAAGGTTTTTATCTTTTTATGTGAGTACATCATCGATTCTGACTTTTCCTACTTTTTCCTGCATTTTCCTTGTAGGAAAAATAAGTCCCTATCATTAGAGGGGACAATGCTCCAATCGTATCAGCCAAATTGGCTTAACAAATCCAATTAATTCTTTTCAAGCCTCCTTATCTTGATTTCTTCCTTAACTCTTCATTATCCCCTCTCAATAATATTTTGTATTCTCTCAAAACAGATAATAAATTTTGATATTCTCCTAACAAAAAAGCAAACTTTAGAACAATAACAAAATATCAACAAGAAATCAACAAAAGCACCTAGAGCAATACAAAACATAAATCAAAAAAGAAAAATCAGCAGAACAGCAAGCGTCAAGAAAAGAGACATACAAAAGAAATTATCTGCAAAACATTTCAGAAAATTAATATTTTTAAAGTTAGAAAGAGCGATAAGGCTGGTGGTGCGTAATTTCAATAAATTAAATCTCCTTAGCGTCCCCTTAGTCTTCAGATTGAGTGCTATTAATATGGAAGACGATGCATTTTATTATCCAAGGGAGGATTTCCCGAATGGATTTGATCTATTTTAAGCTGAGTTTTCTTAAGATTCAGCTCCTTTCCCTCCTGTATTTCAAGAAGAAGATAACCCATAGTATGTTTCACCTTAATATGCAGAATATCCATCAGCATCTTCATCATAGCAACAATAACCATAACTTTTCTAATAATAACCACAAGACCAGTCCTAACAACCTCCTTATTATCAAAGAAGTTCTGAAAAAACTTGTTTAGATTCTTGCAATCTCAGTGAATCATCTCACAGTCACAGCCATAATCTCAACGAATCTTCTTCTGGACAGAGCAACAATCTAAGTGGCATCTCGCATAGAGTAAACGATCTTTCCACACGTGTTTCTTCTCCAGTTATCCATGAGGAAATACCTATCAAATTCTACGCCGATTCCACCTCAAGTTAAGGGAATAATTCATCCGAAACAAGAGTCAAAAAATAAATCTCGAAATCTAAAAAGAAATATGACCCTCTCTTCGACAACAGCACTCTCTTCGTTTACGAAAACAACCCTGAAGAATACAAAAAAGCAAGAAAGTAAGATAATATTTGGGTTTTCATAATGAGATTTTTGCTGTTAAAAATGTTTTATGACTTTGGTGCCTTTTTTTGGCTTATTTAGGAGACTATAAAATAGACAAAGTGCTAGGAAAGTACGTGGGCTGAAGAAAAGCCATGAAGAGAACTTAGAAATAAACGTGGATGAACTAGAGAAGGAAAATTAAGAATTACGTGTTCACTTAGCTGAGTTAACCGCATAGAACTAACGCTTGAAAGATGAAGTCAGTTATTTCAGAGGATTGTTTAGATCAGATCATCAGCATAATAACAAGAATAAAAGCAATGGAGTGAACCATTTCCAACATTCCTAGACTGATCAATAAACATAAAACCCTTCATAATATTAGCCAACTCAAGGCACAGATTAATATTAATAAAATGGAACTGCATCACAGGGATGTAATTAACCATAGAATACATTCTAAAACTCAATGTAACAACGAAATGACTGGCAGATAGAGATGCGAGAAGGATAAAAACCAGAAAACACAAACAACAATAACAATAACATAAATTCTAATTTAAATGGCATTTCTTAGGATCTCCCGACAACAGCGGTTAGAGTGAGAAATACTCAATCAAGTTCATACATAATCTAAAAGACCTAGTAATCATCGAATTTCTAGTTATTTATCTTAGTAGTTATCTCCTGCATGCTTATGGCATCTTATTCGACTCTTTCAAATGGCACAGAATCTCACTCAAACGTGTTGCTTCAGTTTGAGAAGCAAATTATCTCCAATACAACTTTATCAGCTTTTGACACACTTTCACCTTTGCAGCTCTCTAACTCACTTCATTTTATGGTCAACTAAAATAAACTCTTCTAGGCATGCAAGCATCTATCCTTAGGATTGGCCATAGCAGGTTATATTGGATTTGCAATCTTCGTGCTATTTAGAGTATTCAAACATAAATTGATATTCAAAAATAAATAGAAAAATCATTGAAAAAATCACAGAATTAAAAAAAAATCAACCCGGATTCATCTGAAATCCATTTAATGATAGTTATCCTCTTTGTTTCTATTCAAAATTCAGTTCAAAATACCCATATTTCTATTTTATTGTTCAATAAGATATTACTCATTTGTTTATGGTTTTGTTTATTAATTTAAAGGAAGTATTTTCCTTTTTCTAATTATCTTTATATTTCAATACTTTTTAATTCATTATCTTCTAAAACATTCTAGATAAACACAAAATTGAACACATACTCATTCTCTAAAATCAACCCCACCAAACTGGACGAGAGTATTGTGCATTCTAATCTACACGAGAATTAATGCTATTTTTGATTTATTGCTGCTAAGAATAATCACTATTGTTGGACTATTTTTGGTAAAGATTCGCTATTCTAGCATAACTGTTTATTTAGTTTATCCCATTCGCTTTCGTCTGCGCAATCAACGGAGATTACTATGGCATCATTTCTTTTCTTGAAACAACCGATATTGTTGGTGAATTTATCGATCTTTGAGGCTATGAAGAATAGTCTTCATTGTAATTCGAAAATTTCTACGATTGCTAAGCTGAAACTTACGGATAAAGCTATTCCTATTTCTGCTACACTAGTTACTGCATTAGCTAATATTACTATTGCGACTACTAAATTTAACTGGAGAGTATTCTCTTTTTCGCATTAATAATTTGTTTGCTTGAATTGCTGCTGCTACCTTGATTTGTATTATTGTTGTTACTCATGTTACCTTCAAGGTAATTTCTAGAATCGGATACGATTGTCTGGAGATTATCATATCTATTATTGCTATTGTTATTGTTGTTTTTGAGAATATCAGGGATCTAAACATATTATGCTGAACTCACTTTTGGTAGCTCTATTGGCTGCTGTTTATTTGATAAAGCTGGTAATATGTTATTGTTATTATCGTTAGTGGTTCCTGTTGTTGAGGGTTCATTATCGATAGCGTTTTGAGATTATCTATGTGAAGTGACAGATTGAATTCTATTCATTTTCAGGGATGGATTTCTTAAATGAGAACGATCTCTGGACTATCCATCATAGCTACTGTTCAAGACTTCCTTGTGATACTATGCTTTAGGTAGTTTATCCTTTAGTTATCTCGGATTCTTTGGCATACGAATAGTATTCAATAAATCTTCTTCTTTGACTGTATTTTCTTTATCGAGTTGTTCCTCAGCTGATTCCGCTAAGAATTACGTGTTTCTCCTCAGTAGAGGATTAGCTAGTAACTACGATACTGATGGTCGTTGTGTACTGCTCACTTGCAGACACAATGCAATGAATTTCTGCAGGTCATTCGAATACCTTTATGGAATTCTATCAAAAACTCCTTTTTGAACTTTCTTGTATAAACCTTCCATGTCTCTCGCTCGAAAAGGAGGATTCAATGAAGCCATTTCATAGAGGATGCACCCCAAAGACCAGATGTCACTTGAACTATCATATGGCTCATCACGCTGGAATGGAAATTCAAAGAAATATTAATTATTTTAATGGGTAAAAAAATATTATTTTGTATGATAAGATTAGTCAAAAAGAAAAGATTGAATACTTCCTATGTATCCCAAGCTTAAAAGTAACTGTTGCGATAATCAACTTTCTTAATTTTTTGTGGAAATAGAGATTAATTGAGATATTGATAAAAGGCATCTTTTTTATGTTAGACAACCCAATCTTTTAACTAAAATGTTATCATAGATAGGCCTCTGAATTGTTTGTATTGGCAGCCTAAATTATTTCCCTCTCTCTTTGTTAGAAGGTTTTTTCCTTTTTTGTTTGTTTATTTATTGTTTTACCCACACTTCTGGTGATGCATAATATGGTGTGCCCGTTTGAGTATACACAAGGCCTCTTTTGGCTACTTTTGATACATTCAAGTCACCAATCTTGTAGTCATCTGATTTGGTGATGAATACATTAGCACATTTCAAATCGCGGTGGAGAATTTTCCTGGAGTGCATTGCTTTCAACCCTCTCAACATATGCAGAGCCACTGTCCATACTTCTTCCTCAGCAATTAAAGCATTTCTCTTTTTTGCTAGCTCAATCTTCTATTGCAAATCACCATTGTCCGCTAGCTCCATGATTATGCACAGAGAATGCGAATTCTCATCAAAAAATGCATCTTTGTATCCAATCATATTTGGATGCCCTATGCTAGCTAGGATCCTGATCTCATTCAGAGCATTGTCTTTTTCCTTCTCCGTAAGTCCTTGAAGCTTCACTTTCTTCAAGGCATACTCTTGGTTGTCTGAGATCCTCCTTACTTTATGCACACTCGAGTAAGAACCTTCTCCTATTTTTTGAAGGTTCACAAAGTCACGAAGAGACATCTCTATGTTTCTCTACTATCTTTTTTCTTAACTTTTTTAGATGGCCAATGTTTGATGTTATTTTTCCGTAGCTTTTCTCTCTGATTATGGTTATCTCCCATCCCCAAAATCAACGAAGAAAACATGCATTTATCTTAAATTAATCATATGCAGACTCCTCTTTGTTTTTTCTATTTTTATAAGGATTGTACTGACCGAATCATTCTCGATTCTCTGATTGGCTGTGTTAATCACCCCATGAAGCTAACAACTACATGATTTTTCACGCTGATTTTAGACTGCAAATTTACATTTTTGGTATACAATAAAATCAATTGGTTTGAAAAAACTGTTTAAAAAAATATTGGTATTTCCAGCAATTGACGCTCTGTCTCATCATGAGTTTGTGGATGAAGAGGATGTTTGATTTGTATTATCTCCTTTTACATTAAATTCCTATTTAGCAGCTAATTAGATGAAGTTCAATATTTCATTAGAACCACCAATACAATAAACCTGCTTTTTTCTTTTCTCTGTACTACCTTCACTTCTTCGATTAATTTTTGAAGAACTCACTAAAGGCTCTTAACTCATTCATTTCAAGATGACTTTTTTGTAGCAATTTATCAATCAATTCATGGCTATTCTATTAAAATATTAATGGAAACCTTTCTAATCATGAGAAAAGCATACATAATTTCTTTTTTTTATTAATCTCTCCTAGCGATTTTAATTATGTATTTTTTTATTTTTTATCTAGATTTAAGTCTTTCAGCATGAACTAAACTCCAAGATATTTCAACTTAATATGAAATAATACCTTTGAAATTAGATAATCAAAATATCGCAAGATTGACAACTAATATGAAAGATCATCAATGTCAAACACATTCCCTCTTGATTTTTCATTAATATCCTTTATTTTTAGATGCATTTATCCACAACAGACTCAAAAGAAAAGAAAAAGCAAGTGGCAATAAAATAAGAAATAAAAGTTGGTTTCATTATTGTTTTTGTTTTCACATATTTTCTAAGAAAAAGACTGTAAAATTGGTGATTTTTTGTTTGAATCTTACTTGCAAGGTCATCCTTTAAAAATAGTATCGTTTTACTTGTTTATTACCCCAATATTTTCTATTAGTAACAGTTTTTTAGCTTTTGCCTTTTTATTCTTTTATTGAGATAATATTTTCTGATCAGGTATTTGGTAAGGGATGATCAAGTTAAATGTTACAAGCAATTTTTCTTAATTTGTTTAAAAATATTACATCAAAACAAACCAATTCTTAGAGAAAAAAAAGGTAAATAACTGGGTATTTCTCATGAAATCGTTAGTCCCTCTAATTCTGATCTTCATCGTCTCAATGATGGCGGGTCTCGTTGTACTCTCCAATAGTTCTCCAGCGGATGACTTGTAAACGAGCAACTCATCGAGTGTCACTGTCCAAGAGTACATAACCTGTCTCTAATCTCAAACAATTTTATGTACAACTGCAGGGAATGAAGAACAATAAAAATCTTGCTCAGCTGCTTAAAACAGCATAATACCATTGACCAACATTAACGGAGGGCCTTAAGAATTAGCTGCCTGCAAGAAATACTGGCCATCTCTAATATCTTCTGATGTATCTGGTCCCATCAACAAAGATAATCTTTTTTAAGAGTGTTTTTTGAATGAGCAAGTTATCGCAGCCGCTTAACAAGATTCCTTCTACTATAATAAGATATTCACTGTTCAATTCATGACTTGCCCAGGCTTGTGAAGGAATGAAAAGGATTGATCAAATCATTGCACTTCATGTGATACTTGTTTGCTTTAAGAAAAATATTAATAAACTAAACTTAACTTCTCAAATGAAACTGCAAGATGTAGAATATTAGTCACAGTTTATATTATTAAAGACACTGATTATGCAATGAAACTTGATTCTCTTTGCGGGTGCCATTTTAATAAGCATATCTCTAGAATATGTGTGATTGTGTTGCATAAGAGAAAGGAGATATTGTGTAGCTTTCATATTTTCAAAAAAAATTTCACTAGTAGATAGTATCTTCTTTTTTGTTGTTGTTGAGTTCTTGAACAATCTAAGGAGGGAGGGGGTATCTTTCAATGAGAAAACTGAATATTCTTGTCTGGCTTGGTATGGACCAACAGAAGTAAGATTACATTTTAATAAATTTTTGAATTGTATGTAGAATCAGTGCTACTACTTACCCACCATTTTTTAGAACTTTTTCTGCATTTTTATTCCTTATGCTACCAAGTGTGGTAAATTTGATACTCCAAAAAAGTCTCAATTCTGGATTATTATTTTTTTCAGGAAAATTGGTAATCTATTTTTGTTTTAGTGCTGTTATTAACACTATTATTGATTGTTCTCTTCTAAACAAACAAACGAGACCTAATGCATCCATCGAAAATTTAAAAAAATGACTCATAGTGGATACTCAATTTAGATTTGATCCAAGCTAAAACTGAATTCTTATGCAAGGGTACATTGAGGAAGAAATCTCAAAAACATTAGAAGATCCTCAAATAAGAAGAAGTATAAGAGCAAACATAATATAAGAACACTTTACTCTTTCTTCTTTAGATTTATTTGTATTGAGAGAGATTGAAAGAAATAAACAAAATGTTCATGTTAACAGAAGAATTTAGAATTAAAGGGTTATTTTTGAGATTAAAGATCGAAATAAAAAGCACAAAAATCTATTATTCTTGTGTGTGTTAGAGCTTGCAAATAATAAAAATACACTTATGTGAATTAACATAATTAAAGTTTTAAATAGTGTAAGAAATTATTCCTCTAAAATAGTTTGAGCGTTGTTATTAATACGAAACAGGAGTTAGTTGCTCTAGAAAATCAATTTTAAGATCTCATAGAAGAAAAAGCTTGAAACCTATTAATATGTAAGAGGATTTGTGCTGAGAATGAGTTTGTCTATCAGAGAGGTTGGGATTTAGATAAAACTGACCCCTGAATTGAATTACTCCCGCAAATAATTTATGTCTGCAAAATGAAAAACCAGATCAATGTAGATGTTGAAGAGAAGAGACTTTCAAAAGATACCAGTTAAAAACCCGAAAGCCACATTTTAAGCTAGCGTTCTCAATAAAAATGTCTGAGTCACAGCGAGCAGCAAAATCAATAATACAATGAAGATTCAGAAAAGGAACTCAATCTGCAGCAAGGTTCCAAATAAAGATGCAAATAAATTAGATTAACTCAATTTATGAATTCTACTAAGCTACAATTGGTCTGCATGATCATGGTCCCTGAATTGTTTTTTATCATCATCTCGATCATGCTAGTCTAAATGAATCTCTAGTACACATCTGACAGTGTCTCTAAATTTTCGTAGAATCTATTTGAGCAATCTGTTGATTTCGTTAAGAAACAGGCATCTGCTGTACAGATGTCATTGGAGTTGCAGTTGCAAAACGAGGCGATTATGCTAAATGCGATGCATTCTTTGCAGTTTCAAGCAATTCGAGGAGAGTTGCTGTTTCAATCTGGATTCAAGAAGCCTGTTCTCAATGTTGATAGAACTTACCTCAATTAAGGAGACCCTTACCTTCTACAACAATTCAAAAACAACTTCACTCTCTTCATATCCAGCTGGTATGCATATTTCACTTTCTTTTTCCAAAATAACTCGACAAACATATTTCCACAGAAGTCCTTATTTCTAATAATTCTTGTTGATAAAATACTCCAACTAAATAACAATGGTATTTTGTTGATAGTTTATTTTAGAAGTTTTGCTTCAAGTTTGTTGTTATTTACTTACATTTCTAAATTACTTGAAAATTATTGTTTAGGCACTAGAAAAATGCAATCGAAGAAAATTAACTTGATTCATTCTCCTCATCGCAACTTGATATAACACCTAGGATAAATTTCCTCTTGCGATCGGCATTATACGCCAATCAAGCAGATCCCTCAATAAAAAATAAGTTACTAATTTAATAATATACCTTTCCTTTTGGAAGTGATGGAATGTTGATATTCACAAAAGGAGCAAATTACTCTTATGCATCATTTGTAGATCAACCCCCTTGCACTGCAGGAGCATACAAGCTAGACACTCGCTGTCGGCCTTATTTTTACACCACAAAAAACAAAGACATTGTCACAGCATTTCCTCCTACTGTTCTGCAGTCAGGAGCTACTTCCTCATCCTACCATGTTTCGAGTGGCTTTTGTAAACGATAACCCTTGCCTTTATCGCTGCTTGATAAATTCCAAGTGAATTCCTTGAATAATGGCATTTATTCATTAATATGCAATTCGATTCAGCTAGAATAAATATAATTCTTGTTTGAGCGCTTTTCTTCTGATTCACGAGTGCTCATAATGCTACTGGATCCGGTTTCAATGAAGTTAGTGTATAATTCTGATACATAGGCAAAACTTATTACATTTGATGCAGCTTATTTGAAAAATCTTGATAGCCAAAGTAACAGGGATTATTTTCTTTTGTAGGTTTAACAGTATGCTGCTTAGAAAATGAAAACCATTTGCTATGATCAACGCTAAGATTATCATTAAAATGCAGAAGATTATTCTTTCAATTTCACTTAAGAAGGAAAAGAAACTATAGTATTTATTAACCACATATCTTCATTTGACTTATCGTAGACGCATACAGATGATGTCTATGGAGAGAACTCACCTATCACCCTTGATTCAGGCCTTCAAGATTGTAAGAAATAATGAAAAAGTTACTTCTAACAAATTCAATTTCAGTTCATTTTTTTTTCTTCTTCCCTATTCTTCCAAAGATCAACCAAACTAGAAGCGAAAAATGTGTGTTTCTTCTTTTTGGATATTTCTAATTGTCATCCCGAAGGACCAACTCATGCAGCAAGCGTATACTCTAGAACAGCAAATGGATACAATTAACATTATCTTTCAAGTGATGATTTACATAGGTTTAGGAATATCAGCATTGCTATTCTTCATCTATTTAAAGCAGATATCATACACAATGGATGCTCCAATCTAACGCCTAACCTCCATTCTCAAAGAAATGAATGTCTGTGAGGCAACCGTAGCTTACAATCATCTCAGTGAAAAGGAAAGTGAAGATTTATTTTTTTCTTCAGACGCTAGGGTTCTTTTTGAGAGCTTCCGAAAACTCTTTGTGACTCTAGTCTTCGCAACCTAAAGTATGCTAGGAGATAAGCAATGCCAAACGCTATTAAATCTCAATAAATAGATCCTTCATTTCAAGCAGCTTTAGAACTACAGAGCTGTTGGAATCTGCTCAAACAATATTGGGAATATCCATCACAATAACAGTCGATATATCGAAGCTCTTGAGAATTATCAAATGGCAATTCTTTATGCATAATATGAGCTACAGCTTTATAAAGAATAGACTACCCACAAAGAAGTTAGGTATCCATCTTTGAGCCATACTTACCATAAAGTTTCAAGTTTTTTCAAAAAGCTTACACCTTTCTAAGACCTCTCTGAGCAAAAATTATCTTCAAATATTTTGAAAGAACCTTAAAAACATCCGGATTTCTAATAAAATGTAAGACAACACCAAATATCTTTTATTCTTAATGTTTAGATTCCCCCTTTTGCTTGAAATTCATAGGAGAACACACAAGAAATATATTGGGTTCTCTACAACAGGAAGTTTAACTTTCTGAAATCCCTCATTGGATTGATGGGATCATAAGAAAGCTCATTCACGGATTGGCCGACAGCGAAGATCCTCGCTGATGACTTGTAGACAATCAGTGACACTAACCTGCTGCCTAATGAAAAAAGAAAAATAATCCTAAATCATGTAGAGCTGTACATTCACTGCCACACAGGCGATTTAGACACGTACATGAGATTGCTCAATGAAAATAAGACAATCCTAATATCTCCTGGATTTAACAAGCCAGTAAAGATACAGTAAATGAAAATCAAATAATAAAAATTTTATCCTTTTTGTGTAAGAAGTTATTTTTTATGTTTCAAACAGCTAATCGAAGATAAGGAAAGATAATTTCAGGAAGAGTAATGTAAGTAGCCATGCAGGTACACCTAATGATAAAGGATCATAAAGTGTTTTTCTAAAAAAGGAGAAATCTATCCACTTGAATAAAAGTGATATATCTGATTCCAGCATCGATGCTAGCTATAATTATGAAAGAGAAGAGTAATAAGGAGACATTAGTAGCATTAATCAGCATAATTATATGCCTTATGAAGATGATTAAATCTAAATTGATAAAAATAATCAGATTTCTGAAGAAGAGATTAAAGATCGTAAATAGAGTTACCATTGCTTAGAGCTATAAAACAGATTTGATTGGAAATAGCCAACTGAAGATGATACTCTCAAAGAAAAAGGAGTCTACTAAAAGCATGTGACACTTGAAGATAATCTCTAGATCTCTAGATCATAGCTGAATTCTTCTAATTTTACACCTTATTCTGAAATAAACAATTAAACAATTGAGAAATTCCATGAATCAGGGTAGAATTTGATAGAATTGTCGTCTTCGAAGCAGCTGAAACTTGAAGAAAACAAATCTTTGCTGCTATTAAGGAGAAATCCTTAAAAAACACATATTTTGAAGCATTTTGCTGCAACCAAAGAATCAAATCACCAACTCAAGAAGAATCCATCCTATGACTCATTCAACCATCGCAATGATAGAATTGAATCGAATTAGCATAGGCATTCAATGCAAATTAGAAGTTTCAATAAAAATAACAACAGTTTTGAATCTCAAGCAGAATATTTTCAAGGAAAGGATAAGAAGGCTATCCGTAAAATCAGCAAATCAATGAAGCAGAGTGATATCTCTCAAGGTTATTTGAAACCTAAGGTTAATTCAAAATGGTTCATAAATTCCCAAGTAGATATCTCAAGAAGTATTGCTTTTGGTGGAAAAATCAAGTCCAAATAAGTTAATGAAATCAATGATTATCCCTGTTCATCAGCTCCTAATAATACTACCCATAGGACTACACTAACGACAACAACAAAGTAAGAAATCAATCAGCTATCCCAATCTAAAGTACGCTTAGTAAATTATGATAACAATCCTTATATGCAAGAAAATGCCTTATTCTCAGGGATAGTATCTTGGGAGGAAGCAACATTGTTGCTCTTGAAGAGGTAGCTTTTTGAATCCGCAAGCGAGTTCACTTTGTTCTTTGAAGACACTTATAATGCGCTTCCGATCATGCAATACTAAGCATTTGACATGCTTGCTTTCATTTTATCCTCAGCGCGATTGAGAGACAGCACTCTTGAGCAGATGGCATCGATTTATGAGTTTGACACGAGTTTTAGGATTTAAATACTTGTCTTTGAATCTTTTGGGATAAACGTAAGAAATTATGAAAAAATTATGGATTTAATGGGAAAAAACGGAGAGAATTAGAATCAAGAATAATAAGAACACGAGTAAGAATAATTTAGTAGACAGACATTGATCAGAGCAAGAAATTTTGAAGATCCAAAAGATGAATTGTAATATTTTCCTCAAAAGTAAACTCAGTAGTTAGCAGATGCAGCTGAGAGAATCTGTTTAGATATTATTTAAAAAGTCATGCGGAAACCAGATGATATGATTGGAATTGCTGTAGCTAGCAGTCCTTGGTAAATAGAGTCTAAAATGGAAATGGTATCTTTTAAATTATTGAATCTAAATACAGAGCTATTTGGGCTCATCGCACATAACCTAGTTGTGATGAAAAACCAACATTAACCAATAGATAAGGAAAAAATATCAATAGATGAGCATATTGTCAGACTGAATAGCAGCGGAACGATTCACAACTCGATTTAATTAAATTCGCTATTACTGACTAGTAGTGTCCCAGAAAATAAATAAGAACTTTTTCAGTAAACTTTGACAACTTCTCATACACCTGAAGAAGGGCAGGATAGATTTAGGATATTGGAAAGATAAATAGAACAATAAAGAAATGAAAATAAGACAAAAAAGGACATATTGGATGTATCACCTTTGCTCTTGCAGATCACAGGACAATAGGTTTAACTAGAATAACTACAATAACACCATCCGCTTCATCCTAGACTACAATAAGGACACTACAATTCTACAATTGATAGAATAAAAATGTAAGAAAAGGGAATTACTGAATTGGATGGGTTGAAAAGTATTGAATAGCTAAGTCATTAACTACCTAATAAAGCAGAACCAATCATCTGTAATTCAAAGCTAATGATTGAAAAACCTTAGAATGAAGTGAAATAAATAGAATGCCATGAAGCTATGATAATAAATCCTGATCCATTTTATCTTGCAACTGAGGGAGATGAAGAAAAAAATGAAATGGTGAATAAACAGTTTGAATACCTACATAAATAATATGCAAATTCTTCTGGAAATAATAGAATAGAAAGATAAAAACACAAAGAAAATACTACACAAAATATCCTTTCAAGTGAAGGAATCCCTATTCAAGGTAAAAAATCAACAATAAAAATCCAGGGGGATTTTTAGGGAAAGATTGTTTCACTGGGAAATTATTCAAAGCATGAACAAAATGAAGTCTAATAAATCTTGAACTTTCAGTAAAAAACTGAAGAATGCACAAATAGCCCCTTGCAAAATATAAAAAACGATCTAGGATATTCCAAGTAGTCAATATCAAAGAAAACTGCAGAATTACGTGTATTGTTCATAATGGCAGCAAGAAAATCACTCCAATCTGTCCTTTTACATGAAGGAGGATAACCAAATCAAATATATTTCTAGGTTAAACTTGCTGAAACAAGAGCAACTTTTATTGACGAACTGGATCTGCTTTAAGAGAAAAGACCATTGAATTATTTTGAACTACACAAAAAGCAGGACAGACAAATTTCTAAGAAGTTCTCAATTATTATTACCAATTAATTATATTTTATCAGCCCTACAGATCAAGCGCTAGTGACTCTTTATAAGTAATCTATGAGATTTTCTGTACCCCTATTTATCTTATGTCTCAACGAAGAGGAAGCAATTCAGTTTTAAAAAGGAATACCTACTGAATATTCTGAAATTGTGTTAGTGTTCACTTCAGAAAAGATTCTTATTGACCACCTATTTTCTGAGCGAGCCCCTTTGAATTTCAATTTCTTCCCTTTATCAGTGGAGCATTTTTGAAAGAATCATTTGAGTTCAAAAAACAAGAGGAGTATCTCAATTTGGCTTGAAATAAGCATAAAATACTTTTATTGAAGAAAAAAAAAATGTATTTTAATTGAAAGGAGTTGAAAAATATTTTTATTTGTTGAATAAGAAACAAAACAGAAAACTATTCCTTTTTTAAAAACATAAAAGATTCATGTAATTAAATGTAATAAAATGTAATAACACAATAACATGTCATCTACAAACCCCTTCTAAGTTTTGAGATCATTTCTAATAATGGAGTAAATTCTAATTTATTTTTATAAAATTCTTTTCATCTAAAATACAAACAGATTTAGTAGATAGTCTCAAAATCATTGAATTCAACTTAAATTTTGGGAGAATCTGTAAATTAAAGCGTAAATAACAAATACAACAATAATTAAGTGAAGTAATTGCCTTTATTGCTTGAAGGTCACATAAAGCCTATTTAATATAATTGGTTTTTAAAGTTTTTTGGAGAAAGAGACTTTAGGGGACTATTGAATTGAGTGGCCTAGATTTAATTAGATTATTTTTGATTACTTTCAATAGTGAAATCAAGTTTAATCCATGTATTTTTCAAGTCTAACAACTTCTTACACTTAATATTTATTGGAAAAAATTACCCATTTTGAGAAGAAAAAAAACAGCCACATAAAAATACCATATAAATGGTAAATTTTATTTCTAAAAAATATGGTTTTAACCACATATTTTCACACAATTTTCAAGTTAAATTGAACATAAAATAATCTCAAATTACTCAGTGTTACGTTTATTTACAAGTTGTCACATCAGTAATCTTTAATATTTAAATGTTATTTTCATTTCAATTAATTGTTTACCCAATGTAATAAAAAAGAGAGAGGAAGGGATTATCTGTAAGCTGATTTTTAATTAAAAAATAGAAGGAAAAAAGAATGATTGGGTGTGTGTGTCTAGGTTCATCAAAATTAAGACACTTCTTATTTTGATGGCCTTGTGAATCCCTGTTGTTACCAACTACAAACAAGTTTAGAGTGAGAAAAATGCAACTTGTTAATGTACTTTGAAATGTTTTTTAACAGTAGCTTGCAAGTAAGATATCCATTCTAAAAAAGTTCATGAAAGCTTCTATTAGCAAGTTAATAAAATATCTAAAAACAGAGTAGAAAAATGTACTTTGATATTTAGTTTCTTTTTCAACTTTAGTGCAAAACAAAATGCTTAAAAATATTAATATGCTGGAAATTGTAAAGATATTATGATTGGATGCTAATCAATCAGTATGCTTCTTTGTTGATAGTTTGGGATGTTATGTAATTGCCTTTGAATTAAACTGGGGAGGAAAGATGATAATAATGATTCTAGAAGTGCTCTTAGGTTTTTATTTTTCTGCTTAGGAATGAAAAACGAAAGCAAAGTAGACTTTACAGAGCAGAAAGCGAGATAATAAAACCAAGAGCAAAGCGCAATCTTTTTCCATGAAGGCCAAAAAGAGAATATGGTTGAAATTCCTGTAAGTTCGAGGGGGAATAAGAAGCAGGAACAAAAGAAATAGCCGCTTCAAAAATAAACTGAAAAACAGGAAAAGTTGCACTAACCACAACAGCATCAGATGCAAAAAGGTGGATATGTTCGATTGGCTTAATTTATGAATCCCACTAAGCTACAATTGGTCTGCTTGATCATGATACCTGAGATATTCTTAATTGCTATTACGATCATGCTTGTTCAAATGAATCTATCGTATACATCTGACAGTGTCTCCAAATTTTCATAGAATTTATATGAATCCTCTGTGAATTTTGTCAAGATTCAAGGCGCAGCTGTGCATATGTCATTGGAATTCCAGTTGCAGGACGAAGCGGTGTTGCTGAATGCAATGCATTCTTTGCAATTTCAAGCGATTCGAGGAGAGGTTCTGTTCCAATCTGGATTCAAGAAGCCTGTTCTCAATATTGATAGAACTTATGTCAACCAGGGAGACCCTTACCTTCTACAACAATTCAAAAACAACTTGACTCTCTTCATATCCAGCTGGTATCCGTTTATTCAAAAGCAAGTTAGAAATATTTATAATTAAACCATTGGCCTCTTGTCTTTGTTGATTATTGTAAAAATAAAAGAATCTTCCCAAGCTTTTTAATCTTTTTAGTAATTGGCGACAATTGCCTCTTTTATTACTTTGATTTTACTTTCACGCTTTATATTACAGTTTTACTGAATTTAATATTTAAGGCATCAGAAAAATGCAATCGAAGAAGGTTCTCTGGATTAATTCTCTTCAAAGCAACTTAAGTTAACCCCAAGGATTGATTTCATCTTGCGGTCTGCATTAAGGACTAATCAGGCGGATCGCTCAATAAAAAATAAAATTCTCATTTATTAGTATTTTTTCGCGTTCGGACACGATGGAATGTTCATTTTAGCAAACGGAGTCAACATGACTTATTCAACATTTGTTGATAAGCTACCTTGCACTGGAGGAACATACAAGTTAGATGCTCGTTGTAGGCCTTATTTTCTCTCCACAAAAAACAAGGACATCATAACTGCATTTCCCCCAACTGTTTTACAGTCAGGAGTGAATGCCCTACCTATTGCTTCAAGTGGATTTTGCAAGCGATAGGCAATACCCTTATCGTTGATGGATGATTTCAATGTGAATTCCCTGAATAATGGTGCTTATTCTTTAATATGCAATTCGATTAATTTAGAGTAAATTTAATTGCTGTTTGATCGCTTTTCTTCTGATTCTCGAGTTCTCACAATGCTACTGGATCCGATTTCAATGAATCTAGTGTACAGTTCTGGTGTAAAAATGGAATAGTCTAAGATTACAAGCTTTGAAGATGCTTATCTGAAGAATCTTGATTGTCTAAATAAAGAATACTTTATCGAGTAAATAAAGCAATATTCCACTAATAAAATGGAACCTTTCTGCTATGACCTAGGCTAAGAAATCCATGATTAACCAGACGCCCACTCCTTCAATTTCACATAAAGCGGAAAAGAAAATGTCATAATTCTTGATCAAATTTCTTCATTCGACTTTTCATAGATTCATACTGATGATGTCTATGGAGAAAACTCGCCTATCACCCTTGAAACAGTCACTGAATTGCTATCCAATAATCGTAAGCAGATTTATTTGATAAAAGTCTTTTTTGAATTGGATTTAAAATCTTTAAAAGACACAGCGAATTCATCAAAACCAAGGACATGTGTTTCTCCTTATTGGATATTTATTGCAGTGATTCCGAAGGATCAACTCACATAGCAAGCTCACACTCTTGAGCAAGAAATGCTGAAAATAAATTTGGTTTTCTAGTTTATGACTTATCTAGCTTTAGGAGCATCGGTATTGATATTCACTCTGTATCTGAAGAACCTGTCTTTTATGATGATGGCCCCTGTGGAAAGGTTGACTTCCATTCTCAAAGAAATGGATGTCCGTGAAGCCGCAGTAGCTGCAAAGCATCTCAGTGCGGAAGAGAGTGAAAACCTGTTTTATTCTTCTGATGCTCGAATTCTTTTTGAGAGCTTTCGAAAGCTGTTTGAAACTCTAGTCTTTGCAACGCAAAACATGCTTGGAGATAAGCAATGCCATACACTCCTGAATTTCAATAAATAGATAGCTCACTTTTAGCAACTCAACAATTACAGAGCAGTTGGAGTATGCTCAAACAATATTGGTAACATCCATCACAATAACAGTAGATATGTCGAAGCTCTAGAATATTATCAAATGGCGATTATCAATGCGAAATATGAGCTCAAATTATATTAAGAACAACTTCGAAAAATTGATGAAAAAGAAGAATTAACTTTCTTAGCTAGCACTAAGTACACTTTTAAACGGTTCCTAAAGGGTTTTCTTTCTTACAAAGAGCCCACGAAGGACCTCGCGGATTGTTAGAATAACCTTCAGCTTAACGTAACGATTTTAAATTCTTTTTTTTTGCCTCAACTTATTCCTTTTTTTCATGGATTTTTTCACCTTGCTTCTTAAGGAAAGCGAGACAGAACTGTATGAGATTCTATTCAGCAGAAAGTTTAACTACTTCAAATCACTGATCGGATTCATGGGAGCCTAAGATGAGAAACACTAATTTTCAGATTGGGCAGCTGCAAAGAGTTTTGCTGATGAGTTACAAGAAATTAGTAGGACAAAACTAAGGTATTCTGAAAAGAGAGCAATACTTGTGAACCATTGTGAATTGTATATTCACTATTATTCAGGTGACATGGATAACTGCATGAGGTTGCTTAATGAAAACAAGATGGTTCTTCTTGTGTCTCCTGAGTTCACTCACTCAACAAAGAATCAGGAGCATATTATTTTCAAAAATCTCCCTACCTCAAAAAAGGCAATAATTGTGAATTAGGAGATAATTGGCAAAGATACAGGGATAAACAATAACATTAGTAGCAGATTCTCTAAAATTAAAAGAATGTTTAACGAAACTCCAAGTTGTGTATTAGATAATAATAATAATAATAATAATAATAATAATAATAATAATAATAATAATAATAATAATAATAATAATAATAATAATAGCAACAGTCTGGCCAGTGGGAATTAATCGTTTCGAACAATAAACAAGAGTCTTCTTTGGGACACTGATTTGCATGCAGGGATAGAAGGAAATAACTTGAAATATGAAGGATAAAAGGTTAATAATAGTGATTAGTAGAATCTTATTGTATTTGATATTCCTCAAAGATAAGATGAAAGGAGCAAAGATATGTTTAATTGTTAATACCAATCTGAAGTAAACTGTTTATTGCCTATTTAGGATAATGTTTTAAAACCCCATAAATGCAGCCTAGATTAGAGGATTCAAAATAACGAATTAGATAGTTCACCAGTTTACATTCAATAGATAGAAACTCCATTTAATGGCAATGACGATGAAAAGATTATTAATTCGATATTTGAGTCATTTGAATTTCAGCAAAAATACAGAAAAGACTCTAAGATATAGTAGTAAAAGAACTAATTTGAAGAAATTGGAGAAAATTATGTTTACGATACGCCAGTCAAAAGACATCACAGTAAAACAGCAGCTTTTAAGAGGCAGAAAGAGATTCCTTAGAATAAAAGGTTATTATTGCCAGGATAATAAGAATCTGAGAATTATCATCAGAAAAAGCAAGTGTTTTATTCTTAAGTTGATGTGAACTAAAACAAGAGTAATTCTGTAATTGAGCCAACAAATCAAGAAAATTTAAGTTTTTTTCCTTTGTGGATGGCCTAAAGCCAGATGTAAGTGATGAAAGAATGCAGCTCTCCAAAATAATAAAACCTAAACACAAATATTTTTTATTATTTCCCCCATCAGCATTAAAGTTCTTTTTTTCAAGGAGTCGTAGGCTTAGAAGAAGCGACGATATTGCTTTTGAAAAAATAAATGCTTGCTTCTGCGAATGCCTTCACAAACTATTTCGAGATGACGAGCCATAGTCATCCATTTTTTGAATACTAAGCTGTTAACATGTTGTCTAGGATCTTCTAGTCTGCTGGGTTAAGAGATAGTTAGCTTGAACGTTTGGCATTGAATTATGAACTAGATACAAGTTTCAAGATTTCTGTGATTCTGTTTACTTCAGCTAAAGGAAAGACTGGGTAAAATTTTAGAAGTGTTTAGTAAGAAGGAGATGATGAAAAAGAAGGAGAAATAACACTGTCTTAACAGCTAGAAGAATATAAATAAAGCGTTTAATAAGAGTACGAAGCGGAAAAATTTGAAAAAATTGCTAAAGATGAGTAAATAAGGCTACAAATGAAAGGATAAAAAGATTTCTTAGAAAAAATATCTTTATAACTATATGTAGATCTTATGGACAAAGTGGTGAATAAGTCAGATGACATGTTAGGGATGATTGTAGTCCGCAGTCCTGGGGAGATAGAGCAAATAGTAGAAATGATGTCTTTTAAGTTTTTAAGTGAAAATTCTTCTCTTGTTTTTAAGACAATAAAATAGACATTTTCAAACGAACCAAAGAGCAAATTAACCGAAAAGATTGTCCAAAGAAGTAAAAACACCAAGGATTGTCAATAGTACAGCAGTAATAATGAATCAACGATTCAATTTAATTAATAGTATTAATTCTCCGTAGACAGCAGCTATCTTGATCCCTAAAAAGAAAAATAATATTTTTCTCCAATGAAATCCCCAATGTCTGATGTGATGAATTCAGTGGGAACTCCTCAAAGAAAAACTTCAACAAGTCCTTTTGCTATGAACAGAAAAGAGTCTTCAACTTGTTTAAGTCCGTTTTTATTGCTACAACCTCTTGAAAACCCTGATCTTAACATAGAAAGCGAATAATTAAATAACGGTATCAGAGAAGAAGATAAAGCTTTTAAATAAGAAGAACAATAGCAATACTATCAAAGAAGAGTTGAGTTTTGGGATGACAAAAATTGTGAACTCAAGTAATTTAAAAAATAAAATTAGAAGTGCTAACTTGATTAGCAATTCCCTCATTTGAGATTACAAAAGCCAATAAATACTCCTAAATCAATAGAATGTAAAGAAGAGCTTTGCTTTTAAATGGCAATATTAGGAGACCCAGATGATGAAGAACAAAAATTACCTCTTAAAAACCTTGGACCAAAAAAGAATGATTTTCTTCAAGGAAATGTTCAATTGTTAACTTTTAGAGAAACAACTTTGAATGTAGATCACACAATGCATCTGAATAGTTTATCCCCAGAGTCTAAGATCAACAAGGAAAAAGAATAGCAAAATTTAAACACTTGGATATCTGATTAACGTTTAGGGTTTTTAATGGGAGTAAGAAAGGCACTTTAGTCGATTCTGATAAGTTAAGGAGAGCCAAATAGAATTATGTTATAAGTTAAAATTGCTGAAACTCGAACAGATAAAACCACTAAAGGACTTGATTTTCTCTAGGAAAAAAGAACCTTAAATCATTTTGAGCTTCACAAAAAACAAGATAAATAAGCGATTAAGCGATTTGCTGTTGTGATTACTGATGCAATATCGTTTATTAAACCGAAGGATGATACAGCATTCCTAGTGTTATGCAAGGAATTCATGAAATTTCATGCCTAGATATTTATCTTGTGTCTTCAAGAAGATTAAGCAAATCAGTTTTAAAATGATATTCCTTCTGAATATGCAGAGGTAGTGGTTATCTTTGTTTCAGAAAGGTGCCTTATTGAGCACTTGATTTCTTCCAGATCTCCAAAAAATTTCAATTATTATCCACTTGCTGTGGAATTCTTTTGAAAAGAACGAAAAATCAGGCAAACCAAGGATAAAATATAAGAACAAATGTCCTAATTTTTGTTAATGATAAATGTGTTCATTCAAAAATAAACAGATAAAGAATTGTGAGGGATATTAGTGGAATATTATTAGTATTAAAGATCTTAATAATATTTATTTGTAATCGAATATTTCAATCTTTTTTACTTCTTTATTTAGCCCTTTGCTCATTGTGTGAACTTTTGGTTAAGAACTCAAAGAATAATCAAACTTCATTTTAAAGAATTCAGATAATATTTAATATTACTTTACCTGCTTATCATATCCAAATAAATGAATAGAAAGAAACTACTAAGAAAATGATGAAACAATCAAAAACTTTATTTAATGTGTTGTATTAATCATTTAACTTACAAATATCTAAAGTCCCATATTTTTTCTACTACCCTAACCAAATGAGTCCCACAAATCCCCTCCCTCCCCCACACACCATTTATTTTTAAACTGTTTTGAAGATAGAGACTTTCGGGGAAACTGAATTGAGGGGAATGATGTTAATTAAAATATTATTGATTATTTTCGATAATGAAATCAAGTTTAATCTATGTATTTTTCAAGTCTCTCAACTCTTAAACATAATATTTATTGAAAATATTGCCCATTTTGGATAAATCTAAAATCAGTCACATAATATAAATACCTTAAAATGGTTAATAATTTTAACCTCAGATCTTCACCAATATGTAAGTCAAATTGAACGTTAAATAATCTCTAATTACTTCATGTTATTATTAGTTTCAAGTTGCAAAAGCAGCAATCTTTTATTTTTAAATGTTATTTCTACTTCAATTGTTCGTTTACCCAATGTATTAAAAAATTTGTAAGAAGCAATTAACTGTAAGTTGATTTTTAATTAAAAATAGAAGGAAAAAAAGAATGTTTTGTGTGTATGTGCCTGGATTTATGAAAATGAAGCCATTTCTTATTTTGTTGGCCTTGCGGATCCCTCCTGTTTCTAACTTTTAAGAAATTTAGAGAGAAAAAAATGTAACTTGTGAACTTATTTTGAAATGTTTTTTAATTTTAGTTTCAAAAAATATGTTATCATGCTATTAATATCCATTCTAATTAGACAAGTTTATTAAAGAATCCCTTAAATTAGCAAGGGAGTTAATAAAATATCTAAAAACGGAAAAGAAAAAGGTACTTTGATATTTAATTTTTTTGTCTTCAACTTTAGTGAGAAACAAAATGCTTAAAAATATACTTTGCTAGATTTTGGAAAGATAGCCTATGAGTATGCTCATTTGTTAGTAGCTTGTGATGTAATATAATTGCCTTTTAATTAAACTGTGGGAGAGAAATGATTATTTGCGATTCTAAAAGTGTTCTTAGGTTTTAATTTATACTTAAGAATGAAAAACTAAAGCAAAGTAGACCTTACAGAGCAATAATAGAACCTAGAGCAAAAGGCCTTCAATGGCAGCCAAAAAGAGGATATAGTTGGAATTTGTGTCAGTTCTAGTGGGAATAAAAAGCAGGAACATATGAAATAGAAGCTTCAAAAATAAACTGAAAAACAGAAAAAGTAACACTAACCACAACAGCATCTGAAACAAAAAGGCATTTTCGTTCAAATAGCTTAATTTATGAATTCCACGAAGCTACAATTGGTCTGCATGATCATGATACCTGAGCTATTCTTAATTGTGATTACCATCGTGCTTGCTCAAATGAATCTATCGTATACATCTGACAGTGTCTTCAAATTTTCATAGAATTTATATGAATCCTCTGTGAATTTTGTCAAGATTCAAGGCGCAGCTGTGCATATGTCATTGGAGTTGCAGTTGCAGAACGAAGTAGTGTTGATGAATGCGATGCATTCTTTGCAGTTTCAAGCGATTCGAGGAAAGGTGCTGTTTAAACCTGGGTTCAAGAAGCCTATTCTCAATATTGAAAAAGCTTACCTCAACCAAGGAGACTCTTACCTTCTACAACAATTCAAAAGCAACCCTCTCTTCATAGCCAGCTGGTACTCATTCATTCACAAACAAGTTAAAAAATAGTTATTTTAATAATTAAACCATTCACCTTGTCTAAATTGATGATTATAAAAATAAAGAAATCTTCCCAAGCTTTTAACGCTTTGTAGTAATTGGTGACAATTACCTCTTTTAATTATTTTGTTTTTACTTTAAGGCTTTACATTAAAGTTTTAATGAATTTACTATTTATATTTAAGGCATGAGAAAAATGCAATCGAAGAAGATTCTCTGGATTAATTCTCCTCATCTCAACTTAATTTAACCCCTAGGATCGATTTCATCTTGCGGTCTTCATTAAGGACTAATAAGGCGGATCGCTCAATAAAAAATTAAATTCTCTTTTATTAATACGTTTTCCCATTCGGACACGATGGAATGTTAATTTTAGCAAAAGGAATCAACATGACTTATTCAAAATTTGTTGACAAGCCACCTTGTGTAGGAGGAACATACAAGTTAGATGCACGTTGTCGGCCTTATTTTCTCTCCACAAAAAACAAGGAACTTATTACTGCATTTCCTCCGACTGTTTTGCAGTCAGGAGTGAACACTCTACCCATCGCTTCAAGTGGATTTTGCAAGCGATTAGCAATACCCTTATCTTTAGCTGATGATTTCAAAGTCAATTCCTTGAATAATGGTGCTTATTCTTTAATATGCGACTCGATTAATTTATTATAAATTTAATTGATGTTTGAACGTTTTTCTTCTAATTCTCGAGTCCTCACAATGATACTGGATCCGATTTCAATGAATTTAGTGTATAGTTCTGGTGTAAAAATGGAATAGTCCACAATTATAAGCTTTGAAAATGCTTATCTGAAGAATCTTGATAGTCTAAATGCACAATATTTTATTTAGTAAATAAAGCAATATTCCATGAATAGAATGAAACCTTTCTGCTATGACACAGGCTAAAAAATCCACGATTAACCAGAAGCTTATTCCTTCAATTTCACATAAAGCGGAAAAGAAAATGTCATAATTCTTGATCAGATTTCTTCATTTGACTTATCATCAATTCATACTGATGATGTGTATGGTGAAAACTCATCTTTCATCCTAAACACAGATGACGAATTGATTTTCAAAAATTGTAAGCAGAATTATTTGATAAAATATCTTTTTTGTGAATTGGATTTTACAAAATTAGAAAAAGGCACAAAGCGAAGGACTTGTATTTCTCCTTATTGGATATTTCTAGCAGTGATTCCTAAGGATCAGCTCATGTAGCAAGCTCACACTCTTGAGCAGCAAATGGCGAAAATAAATATAGTCTTCTAAGTTATGATTTATCTAGCTTTAGGAATATCGGTCTTGATATTCACCTTGTATCTGAAGAACCTGTCTTTTATGATGATTGCCCCTGTGGAAAGGTTGACTTCCATTCTCAAAGAAATGGATGTCCGTGAAGCCGCAGTAGCTGCAAAACATCTTAGTGCGGAAGAGAGTGAAAACCTGTTTTATTCTTCAGATGCTCGAATTCTTTTTGAGAGCTTTCGAAAGCTGTTTGAGACTCTAGTCTTTGCAACGCAAAACATGCTTGGAGATAAGCAATGCCATACACTCCTGAATCTCAACAAATAGATAACTCACTTTTAGCAACTCAACAATTACAGAGCAGTTGGAGTATGCTCAAACAATATTGGTAACATCCATCACAATAACAGTAGATATGTCGAAGCTCTAGAATATTATCAAATGGCGATTATCAATGCAAAATATGAGCTCAAATTATATTAAGAACAACTTAGAAAAATTGATGAAAAAGAAGAATTAACTTTCTTAGCTAGCACTAAGTACACTTTCAAACGGTTCCTAAAGGGTTTTCTTTCTTCCAAAGCACCCACGAAGGACCTCGCGGATTGTTAGAATAACCTTCAGCTTAAAGTAAAAAAATTTAAAATTTTTGCCACAGCTTATTTCCTTGATATTTTACGGTTTTTTCACCTTAATTCTTAAGGAAAGCGAGACAGAACTGTATGAGATTCTATTCAGCAGAAAGTTTAACTACTTCAAATCACTGATCGGATTCATGGGAGCCTAAGATGAGAAACATTAATTTTCAGATTGGGCAGCTGCAAAGAGTTTTGCTGATGAGTTACAAGAAATTAGTAGGACAAAACTAAGATATTCTGAAAAGAGAGCAATACTTGTGAACCATTGTGAATTGTATATTCACTATTATTCGGGTGACATGGATAACTGCATGAGGTTGCTTAATGAAAACAAGATGCTTCTTCTTGTGTCTCCTGAGTTCACTCAATCAACAAAGAACCAAGAGCATAATATTTTCAAAGATCTCCCTAGATCAAAAAAGACAATAAGTATTAATTAAGAGATAATTGGCAAAGATGCAGGGATAAGCAATAACATTAGTAGCAGATTCTCTAAAATTAAAAGAATGTTTAACGAACCTCCAAGTTGTGTATCAGATAATAATAATAATAATAATAATAATAATAATAATAATAATAATAATAATAATAATAATAGCAACAATCTTGAAAGTGGAAATTAAAATGATTAGTAGAATCTTATTGCATTTGATATTCCTCAAAGGCAAAATGATAGGATCAAAGATATGTCTATTTGTTTACTTCAATCAGAAGTAAACTATTTATTGTCTAGATAGGATAATATTGTAAAACCACATAAATGCAGCATAGATTAAAGGAATCAAAATAGCTAATTAGATAGTTCACCAGTTAATATTCGATAAATACAACCTCTGCTTAATGACAATGACGATGAAAAGAATATTAATTCGATATTTGAGTCATTTGAATTTCAGTAAAAATGCAGAAATGACTCTAATATATGGTGGTAAAAGAACTACTTTGAAGAAATTGGAGAAAATTATATTTATGATAAGTAGGTTAAAAGGCACCATAGTAAAACAACAACTTCTAAGAAAAAGTAAGTGTTTTATTCTTAAGTAGATGTGGAATAAAACAAGAGTATTGAGGCATCCAACCAAATGAATTTAAGTGTTTTCCCTTTGTAGGCGGTCTAAAGCCAGCTTTAAGTGATGAAAGAATCCAGCTCTTCAAAAGAATAAAACCTAAACACAAATATTTTTTATTATTTCCCCCATCAGCATTAAAGTTCTTTTTTCCATGGAGTTGTAGGCTTGGAAGAAGCTACCATATTGCTTTTGAAAAAAGAAATGCTTGCTTCTGCAAATACCTTCACAGACTACTTCGAGAAGACGAGCCATATGTATCCATTTTTTTAATACTAAGCTGTTAACATGTTGTCTAGGATCTTTTAGTCTGTTGGATTAAGAGACAGTTAGCTTGAACGTTTGTCATCAAATTATGAACTAGATACGAGTTTCAAGATTTCTGTGGTCCTGTTTACTTCAGCTAAAGGAAATATTGGATAAATTTTTAATGGAGATGATGAAAAAGAAGGAGAAATAGCGCTGTCTTAATAGATAGAAGAATATAAATAAAGTGTTAAATAAGAGTATCAGTTAGAAATGCCTGAAAATATTGCTAAAGATGAGTAAAAAAAGCTACAAATGAAAAAATAAAATAAATTCATAGAATAATTATCCTTTAAACTTTGTGTGGATCTTATGGACAAAGTGATGAATAAATCAGATGACATGATAGGGATGATTGTAGTTCGTAGTCCTGGGGAGATAGAGCAAATTGTAGAAATGATGTCTTTTAAATTTTTATTTGGGAATTCTTCGCTTTTTTTTAAGGCAATAAGATCGGCATTTTAAAATGAAACAAAAAGCAAACTAACAGAAAAAATTGTCCAAAGAAGTAAAGATACCAAAGTTTTTCAATATTACAGCAGCAATAATGAATCAACGATTCAGTTTAATTAATAGTATGAATGCTCCGTAGACTGCGACAATCTTGATTCTTAAAAAGAAAAATATTATTATTCTCAGTTGAGATCCCCAATTTATGATGTGATGAATTCAGTGGGAACCCCTCAAAGAAAAACTTTAACAAGCCCTTTTGCTATGGCCAGGAAAGAGTCTTCTCCTTGTTTAAGTCATTTTTTATTGCTACAATCTCATGAAAACCATGATCTTAACATCGAAGGCGAACATGCAAATAAAGATATTGAATAAGAGGAGGAGGCTTCTAAATATGAAGAACAATAACAACAATATCATCAAAAAAGAGTTGATCCTTGGGATGACCTAGAAAGTGAACTCAAGAAATTAAAAAAATAATAGAATTAAAAGTGGCAACAAGATTAGAAATCCCCTCATTTGAGATTAAAAAAGCCAGTAAATACTCCTAAATCAATAAAATGCTAAGAAGAGCTTTGCTTTCAAACAGCATTATTCGAGGATCCAGATGATGAAGAACAAAAAATATCTCTTAAAAACCTTGAACCAAAAAATAATGATTTCATTCAAGGGAATGTTCAGTTTCTAACTTTTAGAGAAACAACTTTGAGTGAAAATCACACTATGATTAGGAATGCTTTCTCTCTAAAGTCTTCAATAAACAAAGAAAAAGAAAACCAAAGGTTAAAAACTTGGATATCTGATTAACGTTTAGGATTTTTAATGGGAGTAAGAAAGGCACTTCAGTCGATTCTAATAAGTTAAGGAGAACCAAATAGAATCATTTAAAAAGTTAAAATTGCTGAAACTAGAACAGACAAAACTATTAAAGGAATTGATTTTCTCAAGGAAAAAAGGACCCTAAATCATTTTGAGCTGCACAAAAAACAAGATAAATAAGCGATTAAGCGATTTGCAATTGTGATTACTGATGTAATATCGTTTATTAAGCCGAAAGATGACTAAGCATTCCTAGTGTTATGCAAAGAATTTATGAAATTTCATGCATAGCTATTTATCTTGTGTCTTCAAGAAGATTAAGCAAATCAATTTTAAAATGATATTCCTTCTGAATATGCAGAGGCTGTGGTTATCTTTGTTTCAGAAAGATGTCTTATTGAGCACTTGATTTCTTCCAGATCTCCTACAAATTTTAATTATTATCCCCTTTCTGTTGAATTCTTTTGAAAGGAACCAAAATTCAGGTAAAAAAAGAAAAAAAATGTCTCAATTTATTTTCTAGGAATATTGTTTTCACTCAAATAAAAACAGATAAAGAATTATGAGGGATATTAGTGGAATATTCTTAGTACTTACTATCTTCATAATATTTAATTGTAATCGATTTTTCCATCTTTTACTTTTTTATAAGCACTTTTTGCTCGTTGCGTGAACTTTTGGTTAAGAACTCAAAGAATATTTAAACTTCATCCAAGAGAATTCAGATAATACTTCATATTACTTTACCTGTTTATCTAATCTAAAAAAATGATGATTCTTTTCTCAATTATAACTGGTATTTTTATTAATAAAATTTCCCTATCCTCAGCATTATTCTTTCTTTCTCTCTTTCAAAAAGAGCATGTAATGAAATTCTATGTATTATGCAAGATTTTCACAGATTAATTAAAGAGCCAATCAGCGAGAAATTAATCACACAAAAAAATCTTATTATTTAAAAAAGTATCTAATTAAAGAATTAATGGTAATCTCACTAGAGACTGTTACTGAAGAAAGAATAAACTACACAGGGGGAGGGGGTGAGGAGGGAGGCTAAAACATGTAATTATAAGATAATAGTGTTAAAAACTTTCGACAGTAAATTACAATTTGAGGCATCATAACAATGATAATCAGTATAATTACAGATGTAAAATTTGATAATAATGGGGAGGAATGGATAGGACTAATTTTCATAGTAGGAAGAAGTTTCTCAATTTAATTAGGTTATTGAGGGAACTTCTAAGTAGAGAATAGAGATTATCTCAAGAATGAAAAAGGAGAAACGAGATAAGGTCTTAAGCTCAGACTATGGAAGTAATGTAAGTAGTCATCTAGCTCGCATGAAAGGTGTGAGTACTAGCGATGAGGTATCTCATTAGTAGAAATAAGAACATACCAACCTAAACAAGAATGGAGAAGCATCTGCTTCCAAATGGAATTCAACTGGATTCAGTCGAATCATTAATTCTACCAAGTTCTAACTGATCATTATGATCATGGTACCTGAATTATGCTTAATCATGATCTCAATAGGGTTTATCTAAGCGAATTTATCTTATTCTTCTAATAGCGTGGGACAGTTCTCAGAGAATTTATATAAACAATCAATATATTTCGTGAAACTCTAAGATGCTGTGTAGATGTCTTTAGCTCAATAGATGCAGAACGAAGCTGTTTTACTTCAAATCATGCATGCAGTGTAATTCAAAGCTCTTCGAGGGAAAGTTACATTTCATTCTGATTTCTAAAAACCAGTTCTAAATATCGAATCGACGTATGCGAATAAAGGAGATTCATATCTTCTGAGTCTCTTTCGAAAAAATCTAACTCTCTTGATCTCAAGTTGGTAAGTTATTTGGGATTGTTGAGTAGCTAAGAATGATAAATGATTCATGCAATCAATTGGGTCCTTTATGGTTTTTTTTTAATGATTTTTAATATTTTTGTTACTTTTTTCTTTCAACTTATTTGAGTATTGTTTCTTATTTTCATATAAAACCTCAATTAAAAGGCACAACAAGAACGCCTTAGAAGAAGTTGAACTGGACAGTTTCTCTTAAGGGCAGATCTATATCACATCGAGGATCGACTTTATTCTAAAAGCTGCATTACGCAGTAATCGACTTGAAGTATCTATGAATCCAAACAAATTACTGATTTTTCAATACTTTTATCCCTTTGGACATGATGGCATGTATTTCTCAACTGGAGGGACGAATATGACCTATGCAACCTTTGTGGATCTACCACCTTGTACGAGTGGAAAATATAATCTCGATCTTCGCTGTAGACCATATTATCTTGCATCTAAAAGCAAAGATATTATGACGATATTCCCGCCAATGGTGTTTTATGGTGGGACGGATGCTCTACCGTATGTTTCCAGTGGTATCTGTAAGAGATAAGCAGTGCCACTGTCGATGATGGATGATTTTTAGGTGTCATCATTGAATAATGGAGTGTATTGTTTAGTGTGTAACTCGATTAAATTGGAATAAATTTCGTTATTATTTGAGAGATTCTAATCAGATCCTAGAGTGCTTATTATGCTTTTGGAGCCGATTTCGATGCGTCTTGTGTACAGTTCAGGTGTGAAGATGAAACAAGGAGAGATTCTGACCTTAGAAAAGGGTTATTTAAGTTCACTTGATACTCTTGCTGATAGGGAGTATTTTTTGGAACAAATAAAGCAGTATGCTTCAGAGAGAATGACCTCTTTCTGCTATCCTGAAGGTCAAGACTCTGCTAGCTCAAAAACAGAAGACTAATCATTCTAGTTCACTCAGAAAAGTGGAGAAATTGTTGTATTCATAAATCACATTTCCTCCTCTGATGTTTCATAATTTCACACCGATGATGTTTATGGAGAAAACTCCCCAGTTGCGGGCAGTCTTAGCACGACTACAATCAATCTTTCCTCAAATGGCAGTAAGAGAAAGCACTTTTTATCTTATGATTATTTACCTTTCATTTTTTGTTGAAAAACCAGATACTGCAACAACAGGTTCAACACGAAGAAAATGCAAATCTTCATATTGGATGTTTCTTACAGTCATCCCAAAGGATCAATTACTACAAGAAGCACACACACTTGAAAAACAAATGACCACAATCAACATAATCTTTCAATCTATGACCTACGCAGCTCTAGGCATCTCCCTCTTGATATTCACCTTTTATTTAAAAAAAATGTCTGACATGATGGATGTCCCTATCATGCGTCTGACATAAATCTTGAAAGAAATGAATGTCTATGAAGCAGCAGCTGCAGCGAAGCATCTTGATGAGGAGGAGAGTTATGATTTTTTTTATTCTTCAGATGCTCGAGTGCTGTTCGAAAGTTTTAGAAGGCTCTTTGAGACGCTTGTCTTCGCAACGCAGAGCATGTTTGGTGAAAATCAATGTCAGACACTGCTTAATTTGAACAAATAGATACTTCACTTTAAATAGCTTAGGAATTACAGGGCGCTAGGTGTCTGCTCGAATAATATCGGAAATATTCACTTCAACAACAGCCGGTACAAAGAAGCAGTTGAAAGCTACTCAATGGCTCTTATCTATATCTAGTATGAACTGTAGATTTATTAAGATGCAGGTACAGACACAAGGAGTGTTATTCCCTCCAATAAGCGTAAACTTAAAGATGTGATTCGGGGGATCTTATAAATCAAATAATATTTCTTCGAGACCTAGTAGTCTGTCATTTTAAATACGACCAAAGATTTCCAGGTATAAGAGAGTGAACAGGAGCTTTATTGGATTCTTTATAATCGAAAACTCAATTACTTAAAATCACTCATAGGACTGATGGCTTCAAATAATCAATTCCTAACTGATTGGGGGACTGTGAGAAATCTCGCTGATGAGTTGCAGGAAATAAGCACAAAGAATCTGCCGTTCTGCAAGAAACGCTAGATACTGCTGAACCACTGCGAAATGCTGATCCACTATCATACTGGGGATGTTGATAATTGCGTGAGATTACTCAATCAGAATAAGAATCTCCTTTCATCGATGAGGCTTCCGAAAATTATCATCAATAAGTAAGTTTTCCTTATTTCTTTTTTAAAATATCCTATCAAATCTTAAGAATAGTAGATAGCTTGCTTCAAAGTTCAGGAATATATTTTGTGGTGTTTCCTTGCAGCTCACCACTTAGGAAAAGTAAAATGAAGCAAAGAAGCAAGAGGGATATTGCAAAATTAAGTGTGATTAACCCGAAAATATTCCAGATAAAAACTGAATATTGCAATACAAATCAAGGTAATGAAAGCAATAATATGAATATAAACAGTGAATTCAGTGGAAATGTGGGCATATCCAGGATGAAGATGTGTTCGAATTTAGGTGTAGAGTCTACAGCAAAGAAAACAATTAATAGATTGTCTCTCTTGAGCGTGATTTCAAGCGGATAGACAAGAGGAAATAGAGCCAATTCGGATTCTTAACCAAGTAATTTAAATAACCCTAAAGAAGATGGAGACAGAGATGATAACTTAGGCTTCTTGAAAAGTAATCTCAACAATCTTCAAATTCCTCTTTCAGACGACAATAGTTTTTTGATGGGAAAGTAGAATAACTCTGGGTATGATTTGATGGGAACTCCTCAAAGACAATAGCGATAGAATAATCGAAATGAAGAAATTGACTTTTCTTCGAAATTCTTAGCTAAGAATTAAAAAACTATTTAAATATTTCATACAACTATTGATAAAAATAATACAAATTCTAATTAATACAAAAATTAACCATTAAATGAACGAAAATCTCTTAAAAGTCTCTTTATTAGAAGAGATCAACCCATAACTAACACTGCCAGTAGCAACAACACAAATCTACAGTCTCCCAACTTTCTCAAAAACCCTAAGAATCCAAATAAAAAAAGTAATACTCTTTTTAATTACGAAAGATCTGAAAGCTTGAGAAACATCAATACAAGCAACCAATATCCCAAACAAGGGAAGAGCACTAAAATTGATATTAACCTAGAATCCTCCTAAGATGCTTCTTATTCAGGCCTAGTCAAATCAAATAACTTTAATCATCAACTTGAAGCATCATCCCTTTCAGTCCAAACTTGCATTAGATCAAAATAAAATAGCATCTAATTAACTAAGAAGCCATCAAACAAGAAGAAAAATGATTAACAAGATCAGTAGTTCGAGTTTTCGAACTTCTTATTTGACGGGGTCATCCAAGAGGAAGAAGGGACAGTTTTGCTTTTGAAATCGGAAAAATATAATTCTGCAAAGGTTTTTACTGCTTTTTACGAGGAGACGAAGCTAGTTTTACCTTTTGTACAGTATTAGGTTTTTAATAAATTATCGTTTATCTTCTCGAAAGCGGAGTTAAGAGACAGTGAACTTGAGCGTTTGGCAGCGAATTATGAGTTCGATACAAGTTTTAAAATTGCTGTTCTTATATTTAATCCAAATTAAGAAAATGGTAGAAATATTTCAGGCAAAGAAGAAATATTATTATCTAATGGAGGAAGAGATGGAATGGAAGGAAACGAAGAAGGATTGATTTAGATAGACACAGTAAAATATACTAAGCAAGAGAGTCTGTTAGATGAATCACTGATATCGGAGAGATCAAGATCGTAAAAGGAATTTTAAGATGCTATTTATAGACTATGCATTGATATTGCTGAGAAAGTGATAACGAAGGGAGATGATATGCTAGGAGTGGCAGTTGCAAGTGATCCATGGAGAATTGAATAAAAAATCGAAATGCTATCTTCTAAATTCATTAAGTTAAATTTTGGTTTATTTGAGAGAACTATCGAGAATATCATTGAAGATGAAGAGATTTTGTTGTAATTCAGTGGAAAAGTAGCAGGAAACGATAGGGATAACGGTGATGCTTCTGATTTTTATAACCTAAATACTCCTGGTAATATAACTGTTGGATCATTCAATAGTTTTGCTAAAGAGCACAATCCAGATGCTACTGCTGCTACTCTTAATTTACAGTAGAAAAAAGAATTTGGTTTTTCATCTCCAATTAATTCTGAAAATGGCACTAGAATTTCTCCTTCGTTGATCTTAGAAACCTTTGGTGAATTGCAATAAGATAGAACATTTACTCCTCTTAGCAATAAGAATAAAGAGAATCATAAATTCACTGCAAATGTATCATTAAAATAAAAATCTAAAACAGACAAAGTAATTGAAAATGACCATCAAATCAAACGGCTATTTCAGTCAAGTTATGACTGCTATTAGACTAATGAGATGCTCAAATTAAGTGAGCATAATCTTGGAGGTGAACCAGCTACCAGATTAGCATACTCTTAACTTCGAATTCTTAAGCCATCAAATAATATGAGGCAATTAGAATGCATGGAAATCCTTCATCCTGATTCATCGCTTTCCAAATCATGCAATGAAGACCAGCAAGAAGAAGTTGAAGAGTTTGATTCTCAAGCTTAAATAAGTAATTTGCAAAAGGGATAGAAGGATAATGGGGAAAATATTGACAAAGAGATTTAAAATAATAACTAATTAAAGGATACAGGTTTCTTCTCAAGTGAAGGAAGCCCTATTCAAGAGCAGATAAAAATATCTTAGACTCAATCTAATTGCATTTTTATGAGACTTCTCCAAGAAAGAAGGAATAAAGAAGAAGGAGTTGAAGAATATTACAAATCTGAATAAACCCAGAAATGCCCTGAATTACTCTCCTATTCAGAATAACATTTTTCAGAATCCCAAAAAAATCTCAATGCTTTTCCTTTGTAAGTTGGCAGCATTGGAAAGATAGAACCCTTTAGCAAAAAATTTAATGTAAATACTATGGATGCATTATCAAGTAAAAATAAGAAATTCAAGAGATTATTAATTCCAAAAACACTCTCGAAACCCTTCATGAAAACTTTAGATAAAAATGCAGTTTCGATCATAGAATCACAGGGCCCTTCTTGCTCGAAATCATTAACAGACTCGTCCTTAACCCTTTTCTCTGGTTCTTCAAAATAAAGCAGCATTACTTCTTCCCATTAATCTTCTGTTCATTTACTGGCAGAAAAGACAACTATAAATTTAAGGAAATTATTCTTACTAGGGGTTAGAAAAGCGCTCCAAGCCGTTCTCCAATGTGGAGGAGATCTAACAAGAATACATTTGTAGGTAAAAATAGCTACTGCTAGAAATAATGAGAAACAGAATTCACTTGAAATGCTGAAAAAAATTAGATATCTAAATCATTTCTTGCTTACGAAAAAACAAAACAAACAAGAATTCAAGAGATTTATTGTTGTAGCAACTAATTCATTAGATTTTATCAGCCCAAGTGATTAGGTTCTTACCATCCTCTACGAAGAATTCATGAAATTCTCAGCATAGCTCTACATTCTCTGCCTCAATGAAGAATAAGCAATAAAGTTTCAGCAAGGCATACCACTCAAATACATTGACAGTGTGGTGTTGTTTATTTCCGAAAAGAGTCTCATTGACCACCTACTTTTCTCAAGGTCTCCTCCAAATTTCAATTACTACCCTCTAACTGTAGAACATTTTTGAGAAAATAAAAAATGAAAGGCAAATCCCTATGCAATAATTGAATACTTCAACAATATTATACCAGATTTGAATTCATTTTTAGTAACTCTAACTCTTTTTTTCTTTTTAACTAATAATTGAAATACTTCAGATATTCTTTGTCTGTGCAATTCTTCTTATTATTGGATATTTGCACTTTTAGAAAACCCAATCATTTGTTCTCTGCAAAGAAATTGACATTAATCATTAATAAACAACAACAACAAAAAAGCATTCTGAAATATGAAATTAAACAGTAATTTAGATAAGATAAATTTTAATTTGTTTTTAGACTTTAAACCAAGCTTACCTGATATTTCTCTTTCATTCTGAGAGTATATTGTATTTTTAATAGATGGCCTTAAGATGAGATGCAAACGCTTTATCGAAACAGATTGTTGAAAGAGGTAGTAATTGTAAGGAATATTTCACGAGTTAGAAGTCACTTCTGAAATTTGTATAGGCGATTTTCAGAAATATCAAATTCAGCACTGTTATTAGGCTTGCGTAGACAGCCACTACGATTAAAATTGTATTCCAGGAGTTGTCACAGACTGTTTTCAGCCCAGAATATAATAAATCAGAGGAATATTTTAAAAGACGAGACAGATAAATCGCAGCTTGCACCACATCACCATTGGGGAAGAGAGGATTCCTCAAAATAAACTAGAAACCAGTGTTGTCTCTATCGTCCTAGGAAAAATAGATTTAAGCAACAAATTCAGCTCAGAAATGAAAGATTGAAAAAGGAAATAAGCTCTTTAATTTTCAATGAACTAATTTATGTACTTTCAATGTATTGATGAGTGAGCTAAGAGTCGCTGTTAATCCCTTTTTGAGTACCCCATCTTGAGATTTCTCACAGAATTCTAAATAATATCCTGTTAGATGCATGATATCCGAGCAAATATCACAAGAATTAGCGAAGTTAATGAAATCTAAGTAATCTTATATCTCTGGAATGTTAGTATTCCCGTGACTATAGTTGACTTCGAGGATTTCAGTGACTAAGAATTCTTGTAACTCAATAATTCTCTTGTCGAAAGTATCAACGATCGCTTGCTTGTCACTTGGCAAAAGATAAGAAGAAAAATATGGTTCATCCATCACATAAGCAGCCTCACGATATGAAGATAACCTTGAAGACAGTGAATAGTAATCAGCTAAACTCTAATACCTCTAGCTCACCGACAAATATTTATCCGTAAAAGATTGATTCTCGAAAATCACATAAATCAAGCAACTCACATTGAAACCAGTAATTAGTATGAAGAGCCCTAGCAAAACGTATCGATTCAAGATTAAAGGGATCTCTAATTTCAAGTCGTTGGATTTTTTGGAAGCTTTGAGTTATTTGATGGATTCTTCTCTTTTGTCTTCCATCCCAGAAATATATTCTTCTTTATCTTCGATTGTGAATTGATATCCGATTAAAGAGTCGAATGTTGTTTCTTTTTGGATTAATTGCAAAGCCTGGATACTACGCTGCATTTCCTCTTCTAAACCAACTCTGTCACAGTGGGTAAAAAGGTTTTAAATTCGTTGCTTGAGGAAATAGTAATTCACTACAAACCAAGAAGAAATCACACTCAAGAACAGAATCATCAAGGATATGGATATTATGAAGGTGTTAGTCCGATATCTGTAGTCTCTGATGTTGACTTAAACATCTTTAAAGGATATGTCACTTACACTGTTGAGAGTTTCAGATATCACTTTGAAATTTATGTTCATAAACATAAAAGTCTTTGGAAGTTCACAATAATATTACAAAACAAAAATAAATCAAGAAAAAAGCTAATAATCACAAAGATAATATCTTAATCTGATGAAATGAACAAAATAATAAGACTTACTTGATCATATAAGTTAATTGTGCCCCAGAGATTATCCCATACGTAATTCTGCACTTGAACAGTGTAACCGACCAAACGGGATATGATGTTTCTTAGAAATGAAAAATAATCCAAAAAATACACTTCAATTTCAAAATAAAAATATCTCTGCTTTGGGAAGTTAATTTGTTCATTCATTTGAGCTACCTATTTGTGACGGAGGCTGCCATTTTTTGTCTGTTATAATCAGTGACATTAACATCGGTGTAGGTATCAAGGAATTCTTAAATTCTATTATTGTAGCTGTAGAGATTCTCAGTGAAATTCCTGATTTAATGCTAGGTGTACAACTCTTAATCTGTAATGAATCTAATATTATGCAAGAATGTCGCATAATCTACTTGATAAGATACCATTTATAGATAGTAATTGAAGCCTTACCAGACTATCCCGACGAATTAATCGAGAGGACCTAGGATTTCACTTTGAAAACGCAAAACAGTTGTGTTGTCTTTTAAAGTTGATATATCATTAGACATTGTAAAGAGAAAAGCAGAGATGAGAATAAGCAGAAGAAGTAGCTCAAAGATTCGGATATAGAAAAATCCAAGAAGACTATTCGGTTTTACTGTTGATTCAACGAAACGACAAAATAATTTATATGAACTGAAATGATCCATTTTAGACCGTCTAACCGATGATTCAGCTTTTTCCAATTTATGTTCAAGTAAATTCTATTTAATTCTATCATGAAACTCTTGGATTTTGTGCAAGTGATTGTTGTTATTGTTGGTTTTCTGATGATTCTCAGGACTTTTTTCAATAACGAGACTTTTTACATGGTGTTTAGATTAGCTATGTTTTAAACTCTTTGTGCTTTTAAATCCCAGGGAATCCTTGAATGTTGCTGCTACGATTGCTGCAGTACTGAATTTGTCGTGCTAGCTCTGTATTATAGATTTTCTCGAAAGATGTTGTTTCTGATCATTGGCTGGGTTTTCATCGATGCCATTTTGTGGTTTGGTAATAAGATTTATTTCTCTTTTTTCTTTGAGTTTATCTCGAAAAGTACATACTCTTTGGAATACACCAACTGTTTTTGCAAATTCACTGGCAGTTTTCTTTTCGTCAGTTTGGATCTTAGACTATTGTTGGTAAGAGATCATGTTTTTGTTGCTGATATTAGTGTGCTTATTCGCTGCATTTTCAATATCAAAGGTATTATTGATGTAATTATCTTATTTTTCTTCAGAAATCACTTAAATTTTTCCTCTTTTAATTATTTTTTTTACAGACTTTTATCTTTTGATTTTGGGGGGCAGTTCGTACCCAGCTTCATTTTATGGTTAATTTAACGAATTAGAAGAGGAGAATGCAATGTGGGGATCTAGAAACTTAGGTGAAATTGATCTTGGAGAAAAAACTAGAGAATTTACTTCTTACTTCCTTTCTCCATCTGTTTCTAAATAAGATAAAGTAGTTCTTTGAGTCATGATCGCAGTAGTAGACGAAGGCATAAGTCTACTCGTTTATTACTGTTACTGTTATTCAATATGTTCTTATCTATCTGTTTTCTCGAAATATTCTTAGGTCAGTATTGCTTCTGAATTTAACTTACAAAGTTGATGTATTGAATCATGCCTTTCACTTGTAAGTATCTAAGGAGTTGGAGAAGAAAGAAAATTGCTTTATTTTAGTTCTTTCGAAGCATCCATGTAAAGATTCTCGTTTTCTTTCGCTAGAGTTTCCTTAATAATGTTGCTTATTGAACTTTTTATTTGTAAAGGGTTTCCTTCTTCTAAGATAAAAGAGCGGGTATCATTTAAGTTATTTTTCTCTAAATAATCGTTATTTTCAATTTCTTCTTTGCCAACTTCAGTTATTGGCACTGCATTTTCTTTTCTTAACGGAGAACTGCTAGGTGATTAGTATTGTTCCTGTAATTGTTTATTTGATTGAATATTAATAAAATTTTATAGTTTTGAGTTTTTTTATGGAATATGTTAGTCTTCAATTATTTCTTCGTCATCATTCTCATCTTCTTCTTCGTCTTCTTCTTCAATCGAATTCCTCCCATATGATCCAACTGCTGTTTTTGATTATTACCTCTACACTTCTCCTTCAAGTTCATTAATTCTTCTGCTGTTATTTTCAGATTCATCTTAAGTTTATTCTCTAGTAAAAATATCAAACAGCTCCATTGTAAAATAGCTAAATTGTTAGCTGACTTTTTTGTAGTTTATTCTCACAGAAGCTCTTAACTATTAGGTAGTAGCATATATTTTAGGGCATTACAGTTGCAGTTCTTAATCGAAGACAGTCTTTGAGAAAGTATTGTATTACTTCATAGATTGAATGACAACATTGATATTAGGTAAAAGTTAACTCCAATTACACCCCTTTAAGTTCGACTGATCAAATGGACTTAACGGATATTTCTAATGTTTTTTTTCAAAAAATAACCATTTTGATTAGCAACAATACCTATTTCTATCTAAGGTTGTAAAATTAAAACACAAAAATAATATCATTTGAAATTCATTTACTTTGTCAATCAAGATCGAGAGAGTATTAGAAGAAGCACATTCTAGATTTCCAGCTGAATTAAAAATTAAATATATTATCCTTTTCTTCACATACTTTTCAAAATGCAGGAACATAATGAATGATAACTCCGAGAAATCAAGCACGTCGACATCGAAGAAAGCTGACATAGGCACAGCATAACCCAAGGGATCTTTATAAAAGATTCTTCCAAGTTATCGAAAATTCACAGCATCTCCTTTTTCAAAGAATTATGCAACCATTGTGTCATGCGCTGCATCGATTGGAGCAGGGATTAATTCAGTGACATACTTGATCTCACTGAGTTTTTATTTGCTAATTCCTAATGCATAAGGAGCGTTGGTTGAAAAGGAATGGATTTTTCCACTTTCGTTGCCAAAGGATACCTTGAAATAGCAAATATTCTTGGATAGCAAATCGATCCTAGATTCGTTCAAGACCCTATTAAAAATTGAAAAATGAGGTAATGGGAGCAAAACAAAGAACATATTAAACTAATTTTCTTGTGATTAAAACATTTTTACTCCTGCTTTCCAGTTTCAGATAATTCCCTCGTTTTTTTCATATTAACCTTACTTATGATATTATGGATCGAACGCGAACGTTTATCTCGAAAACGAATAAGCAGCATACAGATTATTCCATATTTCAGCGAAGAAAAATACTGCAGTAGTAATCCCTCTGGCGTTTTCAAACTCAGAATAGAAATGAAGAACTTCTTTTTAGAGTTTTTGAAATGTCTTTGTCGTCTTTTTGATTTAGTCGAGTACATTAGTTTTCAGTGGATAGCTCTCAGTAAGTATCATGTTATAAAAATCCATTTTCGTTTGAATCGCTTAGATCATTTGAAGACGAATATCAGCTTTCCTTTTCACGTTCTCGATGAAAAGATTTGTATGATTGGAGACATCCACTTGCTTCAAAGTATTACAAGGTCGTAGCATTTCGAGCATGCGATATTTTATGACATACTTTAAAGATAATGAAGCTTATTTTTGAAAATATGGAAATGCCCGTTTTTAATCTTGTTCACTCTTGAACGCTCTAGCACGAAATGACAGAAGCAACTACAGGGATGGTATGCATTTATTCAGATCCGATAGAAGCGTTGTGAATTGAATAAATAAAATTTAATGGCTGGTTTTTTAGTGAGGACGCAGCTAACGCAGAACTTTCTCAGATAAACTCAATATATACCTTTTCAGGAACTCAATTTAAACAAAGATATTAAAATGATCAAAGTAGTTAGTGAGTTTAGCGAATATCAAAGGGCTTGCGAAATTTTTGCAGAAACATTCGGTGTCGTAGCAGTTATTGAAATGGCGGGATAGCACAGCTGTTATGGCTGTTTTTTGATTAAGATTGTTGTGAAAGTTTTCATCGTCAAAATGAGAAAAAAGCATGGAGATTCTAATTGCTTTTTATCTCAGTTCATAGTCGCTAAGAATATAATATTTCTATGAAGAATGAGTTTTTTCCTCAGGTGAAAATAAAATCGAGAGTCTCTTGCGGGTATGTAGCTCCAGAAATAACTTGGAGATGATAAAGCTAAATATGAACAGTAAGTGCAAGCCTATTTTGTCACCTAAAAGAAAATAAACAAAAATACTAATCATAAAAGCATACAATGAAAAGGAGAAATGGGGTCACAAACAAAAAGTATTTGTTACTTGCGAGATTTTAATAATCTGTGAGAATGAATGTGATAAAATAGCACATGGATACCGCGGAGAGAATCAGTGATGTATTAATTATCCTGACGTTCGTGAAGGAGAACGCAAAGAACACATCGGTGAATTCAATCACAAGAAAAACACCCACTAGGATAGTCTGCGCGATTTTGAGATTGCTAAGGGAATTGGAGGTATTAACATTTATTGAAAAGAGAATTGCGGAAGTCAATTTTAGGACAGTATTTATGCAGTGGATCCAAGTGTTGTTAAACCGAAAGAGATCGGTGTTGTAGAGCTTGACACTTTGTTCACAGAAACAACTAATCAGCCAGGAGAATAAAATTGATATTATTAGATTAATAAACCCAAGGATGACAGAGATGATTTGCAGAGCCGCTGATGTTGAGTAGTATTATTGAAATTCACATCCGATCAAGGAGAGTTGGATGATAGGGAGGACTAAAATAGGATTGTAAGTCATTAGAATGAAACGGATAAATTGGGATAACCACTTTTACCATTTTGGAACTTTAGGGTTGTATATTGCTAAGGCTCTGTTTCCGGATGTTTGAAAGTAGATTAGAGAGATGCCGATGGAGAGAAAGAAAGCTAATAAGCAGCATTGGCAAGTGAGTTGTTTAATAAATTTAGAGGAAATATCTTCTGGAGTGCTGTTGGATGATGTTGAGTTGTTGGGATCTGTAGTGGAGGTAGTTTCAAAAAATCCAAAGTTCTCCCCTGATAAATAGGAATATTTGTCAGTTTTATCTGCTAAGTTTCTCTGCTAGGTGATTTGGATTTGTTAAGTGTCTTCCCAGGCTAGCGCTCTTCTCTGTCGCAGAAGCTATTTATTTGCACATAACATAATTAAACAAAAGTAAAAAAGAGATGATTAAGTAGAAGAATAAGAAAGTAAGAAATAATTAGCTTTAAAGATTAAAAATTGAATCAATCTTTGAATTCTTTTTCTTATTTCCAAAAATTCAAGTATGCTTTTTAAGATCCCTTCAATGATTCCTTGCATGTGATTCTTATTTTTATCTTAAGCCACAATGCGTGAAATTGTTATTAATACTGTTCTCTTTTTCTGATGGAATAGTTTCATAAAGTATTTTCCTGAAAGATTTTGTTCTTTTCATAGTGTTTACAGATGTTGTGCTTGAATGGGTGATGTTTCGATTGATTTTCATTGAACTGAGCACCCAGTATTATGGGTTGAGTAAGATCAAAGTTGCCTTCTGCATATCGTAGAATGTCAATTCTGTGAGGTCTAGTTCTTAGAACTCAATATAATTAGAAAAGGGCAAGAAATTCAGAATTTAAGCTATCATGATGACGAGTACGCAGATGTACACCCATGGAGTCACAGTAGTCACCTTTGAGTTCCCCGCAATTCGTATCAATGTCTCCACAAAACGACTCACAGGACTTGATTTCTCATCAGTTTCTGCATCTGAATTGTGAGCTGCTTTATTCTGCATAAAAGAGTTGCTTGTTGCCAAGAATAACTAATTCGAGTGTGTGTTTTTAATGTTTCTTGTTTTGTTTCGATGTTTGGGAGACCTACAAAAGGTAAAATCAAACGAATAAAGAAAATAAGAATACTTCTTATTATTTTCTTCTAAAAGAAATCGTGACTTTCTGTAAGAATTAATTGCAAGCTAGTGTAGATTTCGAGAGAAAGACATAAAATCCAAAATATGAATCACAAGAGAAGAATATTCAAAAGATTTATCTGTCTTAAATGGATTATTTTTGTAGTTACTTTTTAAAAAGAAAAAACAGAAACCAAATTTCTTTAATTACTGTTTCATTTGAAAATATAGAATAATACCAATATATTTTCTAATTAATCTGCATTCTACTTTGTTTCTCTTTATTGAAACCTTTCTTTAAGTTACATAGATTCTTCATTTGTAAGGCTAAATAAGAGCCTCACAAAAGAATATCAAATTAATTCTGTTTTCGTTGAAATCTAGGTGGGGGGGGGAATAACCGAAATTTTTTTCTAATCCCCTCTCCCACACAAGGAGAAGTAGTAATTTATTAAAGGAAAATACTTTGTGATAGATAAATAGAAGTGCTTACTCCTAATTAAGTAATAATTTTCCTTTTTGTCTCTTTCTCCTCTTTGAATAACGAATATGCCATCTGGTAGACAACACAAATGATTGTGGAATAAGTGTCATTGATTCTAATAATTAAAGTAGATATTTTTGTTACAAATAATTATGTTTTTTACAATACATTTCTCAACAAATCAGTTGAAAGTAATGAACTAAAAACAATAAAAAGGAGTGCCTTTTGCGATGTTTATTTGACAACATAAATAATTAGACGATAGTATAAAAAACAAAATTTGAAACAAATAAAGGAGAAAATACAGTAGAAAAAGTAAATATAATTAAATTCACTATCTTTTATCTTTTTCAGACTTTTTTCTCTCAGAAGTGCTCAACAATCAAAGGCCGAGTCTGATTTGAAACATGCTCCCTCTGATTGTAGATATACTACAGAAGTTTTTGCTCCGAAGCGAAGAATTTCATCACTGACATTGCTCCCAGCATCACGTCTTCGAGAAGGGAATATTCTTCCAATTGCTATTTGGAGTTGAGAAATAGCACAAGAAGTTCGACTCTGAGATCCTTCAAAAGCTAACAGAGATCATTGAAAAGTTGTTTGTTTTCGAATTTTAGCTCCTCGTCAGTAGCGTAAATTAAGAACGTTTTGATTTCCATTTACTGCCTGCGATCTTGTGTCTGTTAGGACTATTAACAGCGCCTGTATCGTTTTTCAGAAAGATAGCATGAGAGTTTCGAGCTGGAATCAAGAAGAAAATTCTTTAAGGAGGCTTGAATAGCAAGATGAAAAGTCTCCTCTGATGACCTTTAACGTACAGGTGTGAGTTGATTCTTGAAGTTGCCTATGCTTTTATTGCTACTTTTAGGAAAAAGTAGCTTATTAGTGCGGGTTAAGCATGCAGATTTGGGAGGTATTTTTGAAGGAGACTCCTGAGATTGAAAAAATATATTGGTTTTTGGGATGGAAGCAGACTTTGGCGGTGATTTGGAAGGAGAGAACTGATCAATAAAGATATTAGAAGAGGGAATACGTACTGGCTTGGAGAACGTAAAGGAGTGCTATCTGATAGAATTAGGATCTAAATCGCTCTCTTACAAAAGTGAGGATGGTTACTGCTGAAATTATTTGTTCCTATTTTTCGATTCCTGAGTTTGATTTGATATGTTTACTAATAGCTATTTTCTCTTCTATCCATGCTCTAAAAATTATCTGCTGTTTGGAAATTGTATATCCTGTGAAAGATAATATTTTCCAAGTCTTTATTTTGGAGTTTATTCTTTTTCAGAGTTAATTAAATCGTCTTGAAGGATATTTACTGATTTTTTTTCTCGCTGCACAAAATTAGCCTAATTTTCTTCGATTTATCGAAGAGGTATGCTACTGTTATTTCTAGAGAAAGAAGGCTGAAGTAGAATTTCGTCAGGAAAAATATCCTAGGATTTATTAGCATTCCAAGTATTTGCTGATTGTAAGAGAGACAATTATGGGGAAGGAGGAGGTTTTATTTGGGAATTCATAGAGATTTAAGATGCGCTGCTCTGCTATTGCTATGCTTGTTATCTGGTTTTTCTATTAAAAATGGTCTCTGTGATGCACTGATATTTGCTTAAGGATGAGATGCAGGTATGATCAGATTTCTCAGGCTCTCCTATCAAAGATAAATGCTATGGCTGTGGTTGGTCAGAATAATCAAATTTGCTGCGCTTTTGTGACTCTGCGGCGCTTTTATTTGGAGAAACTCCTTCTTCTTCATTTTCATTTCTTTTCGTACCATATTTATCTGTAATCCACTCTCTCGCTGTTGAAGCAACATTTTCATCTATTATATTCAAGGATTCTGAAATGGATTAGCCTGAAGATATATGTGGTGATGAAGATGAAGATGATGATAATGATGAACTCCCACTTTTAAAGGATTTTTAAGGTTATTTCATTATTGGTACTAAAATTTCGATTGGCTTAAACTTTCCAGAGTTAATCTCCATGCTCATATTTAAAGTGCTGTTGGAACTTTGGGCATTATCTTCGAATGGAAATGAAAAAATCAATGCATCCTTGAGAATACTATCAAACCTAACGGGTGCTTAGGTAATGATGCTTTTTTTGGTGAATGCCATAACAGTCGAAAAGAGCTTCTCGGAATGATCATATTATAACAGCCCAAACCAATCCGTGGGACGAAATAAAATTTCTGAGATTAAATCATTGCAAAGGAAGTATGTTCGCTGCTGAGAAAACTAAGTTTAGCCAGTGGAAGCGACAACTATTCTAAACATTCTATGCTAACTCATTTTACTGTTTCTGACCATCTCATCCAAAGAAGAATCATTTAGCCCATGACTTTTCAGAACATCATGGATGGAAAACAGCAGAAACGATCGCATATGAGGTAGATAATATTCACATTACTCTAGTGGTACTGTCAGGAGATTTGCTGCGTCTATGGTGTTTCCTCTTTGCATCCAAAATAGAGCTTGAAGAATTATGTAATGTGTGAACATAATATCAAAACTGAATTCTGATTTTGAGAGCGCTTCTCCTTTGTCAATTTTTCTGACACAAAAATAGCAGCGCTTAAAGGGTTTGAAGAGGGTGTTCTTTTGTTAGTGATCCCCCTTGTGATGCCTGGTTTTATTGAGCTTAATATTTATTTTTTGTTTTTTTATTCCAACTGATTTTTCTAATTTATGTTAAGCTGAAATCTTTGACATCAAGGAAATACTGTTTCTCAGGTCTTCGAAAGAAGATTTGATATATTCTAGTTTCTTCAGCTTGTTTGGTTTGCTGCTTGCTGCTTTTTGAATGCGGTTGGTTCTTTCGTTCATTATGAATTAATGGTGTTTATTTAATAACATATCCATGCTTGAAGTATCCTTGATATCTTGATCTTTCACCATAGGTAGTTTTATCCATGGAACAAGTGTCTAAGATGCTTGTGCATCATTTAATATATTCATAGAGTTCTTCTAAGTCTGGAATAACAAAGGGGGAGAGGAGATCTCGGAAGATTCAAGGGCCGAATTAACTGATTCTTGGATGGTGGTTTTGCTATTTATAAGCATCGCTTCTTTACTCAAAAGGGTATGCTGTTAGTAGCCTGTAGCTAACAGTGTCTTGTGAGACGATGAAATCGATTAATTATCACCTTCTTCATGATTTTTCTAAGGATAAGAAGATTCAGAAGTTGCAGAGTAAAATCTATAAAGTGGGGGTTTTGAAGGTACCTAAAGAGGACTTAACCGGTGAGCGCTTTTCGTTTTTTGTGATGATATCAAAGGAGTTTTAGTGAATGTTGTGAATCTATGAGAAGAGTAGAGTTCCTGCTGACTAGTTGGAGAAGTACTTGGATATCTACCTAGTTAGTTATAGAATTTATTATTGCCTGCTGCGCTAATCTTTTGTGCAGCCCCCATGAAATGATTTTCTTGGAAAGATCTGACAATACGAGGATCGTCAATTTATTTAACTTCTTCAACAATATGAGTCATATCCTCTAAGATTTGATCCTCCTATTATTTTTTACTTTTGGCATTTATGTCATTGCAGTAGCTACTTTTATGGTAAATTTAGGCAATATCATTACCAATACTGACTTTAGAAGTTGGATGGAAAGACTTTTTTGAGATATCTACTCTTGATTCCTAAACCAGCCTTTAGCTCATCTCTTGTTGGTTTAGCAAATATTCATTATTAGATAGCTACCGAAAGAAAGAGACTTCTTTATTTCGAGCATTTAACATCCCCAGAATGTTCTTCTCATTTTTTCCTTTTTCCTAAATGTTCTTAATGTATAATGCTGAGAACCTACTCAGAGTCTCTTTCGCATCCAGCTGTCTGCTTTGCATGGTTTAGGCCACAGCAATCATCTAGTAATTAATCATTTCTCGCTTGTAACTTTAAGGTAACAGAACCTAGCTTATCGCAGCGGTTTCAACTGCTACAGATTCGAACACTGACCACAAAGAAATCTAAGATGCTTCTTTACATTCACTGAGTAGACTATAAAGTGCTTTGGCATAGTTCATTCTTCTGTTGTATAAACTCCAGCAAAGTTCTTCTCTTTCTGCGGAGAGCGATGTTTAAATCGACTGATTTTGTGGAGTCTGATTAAAAAAACCTGATTTATCGTTGTCTCTTGGTTTACTGAAATTCGATGGGCTTTTCCTTCCTATATTTTCATTGTCCTATTGGTATGAGATATCATATAATTTGGGACTTTCAAGATAGCCATCTTATTCAATGTTCTCACTGCGATTCTCATTCAACAGATTCTGGCTGTGAATTTAACTTTTTAGCTAATTTTCATTTCTAATTGAGCTAATCTCAATCTAATTATTGATCAGCTCGTCACAAGAAATCTTATGATTCGCCCTAGGTTCAATAGATGGAGTTAAAGGTAGCACTTCTGACCCCCAATTG
>Ga0302271_10000089_pt1 | contig 74217 bp, 25 predicted proteins | sample III_Bog_N1_1_FD_198767 | JGI IMG/M metagenome (GOLD analysis project Ga0302271, IMG submission 198767) | Peat permafrost microbial communities from Stordalen Mire near Abisko, Sweden - III_Bog_N1_1 | ecosystem: Environmental > Terrestrial > Soil > Wetlands > Peat | place: Sweden: Abisko...
ATGTAGGCTGCATATGTAAAATCGAAACGGCGTATCTGATATTCGATGATTTTGAATGTGCCATCTCCGACTTTGTGCTGAGTGAGATAACCATGGAAATCTTGATAATTCGAAAGAACGAAGAAGACGCAAAGTATTTTAGCGCATAACTCAGTGCTTTTACCACTCTTTTCACATTCTTCTTGCAGCGTTCTGCTTAGTAGACTGAGCAATACATCTTTATTCACAAAAAAGCAAATATTTGAATCAAGATAAAGAAAAACTCTTCCCATAAGAAATATAGAAATGGGATCCCAAATGCCCACATAATTTTATAAAAAGTAGCTTCCATAAGGCCGTTTGTTTAGTCTGAGGTTTTTTTGTAGTTTCTTGAGTTATTTTAATTTTTCAAAAGTCAAAACAATATTATTATCCATACCGTTGGTCACGATGTCTTCCATATTTTCCATACCAAGAGTAAGACGAAGTATTTTCCCTGTAGCTTTTATCTTCTCATCTAAGTTTTCCTCGTAGTAGCATGCTATGTACTCATCGAGATCGTGTATGTTAGCTTCTTCATCGTCACCCATTTTTTAAGTTGCACAAAGGAATACAAAGAGATTTATTGGATTTTTAATTTATTTGATTTTTTACGTTCAAAGAGAGAAAGAATTAATCAAATAATGCCTTTTTATATTTTTTTTCAAACTAGAAAAGAAACTACAATTAGAGATGTATAACACTCCCTTAATCTCACACACTCTCACATTTTTTTTCTATGTATTTTTTTTAGGATTTCTCAGAACAATGTATTATAAAAATGGTGATATGTAAAGAAGGTTTTTCCTTTATCATTTCATACAGAATTATTCGAAAAAATAAATAAATCAACAAAAACTCAAAGATACCAGCTTAATCGAATTGAAAAATAGATTCTTTATCTTTTTGGCTCTCTTTGAAGCATTCTATTCTTTGTTCTTTTCTATATTCCCTCTCAAAAATTAGAAAAGTTATTAAGATAGTGTATTAACTAACTGATATTTTGATTATTCTTTCAAAATCTATTTCTTAAGCTATATTTCTTCCTTTATCAATAACAGAAATCAACAAGATAAGTCTAAATTAGTTAACAAATCATTTATTGTACTTCAATAAACAACTGTATTTCTTTTTCTATTCTACAATTGTTTTTCATAATAATTCTCAAAAACAACAAATAAATAAACTCACATTTTCAATAAGAAAACTCCTTCAAAAACAAAAATCCACCACATGGTAACCATAAAATTTGATGAAGCATCTATATTTCAAGGATTGTGATAGTTAACATACTAGCAACTTATCTGAATAAATAATGGAAATGCATTTTGAATCTTTATCTTGTCATCCTCTTTCTTAAGATATTTTCTTCCTCTCCGCATGATCCTTTCCAATAATCTAAATATCCATATTAAGTAGCTGGGAAAAGCATAAAATAAGTAAATACATCTTAAGTATTACGTGACAAATTAACTACTTATTCATTCTTTTTTCCTTTCACAATTGCAAATCATACATCTTTTTATCTTTTCTTCTTATCCTCCAACCCCCCTATCTTCACACAAGCAGATGCTCATAATATCTTAAATCAAGGAGCAATGAAAAGCAACTCTAGCACTCAGCTCCCTGTCCGCAAACCGTAAATTCATCGATCTTCTACCCACAAGAAAACGTGTTGTCCTCAAATTTCGCTGTTCTCCCTTCACAATTTATCAGATATCCTTTCGGCAAGTTTCTGAATAAAATATCCAGTTCCATACAAGGAGGGCAATTGCACCCATCATACGGACCACATGTTCCATCACATTCCTAGCATTAATGGCCACTCGGCTAACCACAATAGAACTTTGTGGAATTCCCTAGAACACTAACATGTCCAACAGAATTCTTCACTTCCTCTGTGGTGTCAATTTTTCTCACTGCACGACTATTATTACTATTCATAATACTACTCTAAGCCTTGCTAATAGGTACTTAAATCGGTATGCTTTTTGTAAAAGCATGAAGCAGCTCATTCTCATGTTTCTCGACACAATGCTAAATCAATAGAGATTTAGGACTTGTGAAAAAACATTTATTGCACGTCATAGGTCTCACCGGACAAGATACCTGATGAATTCTCACTTCAGATCCTTATGCAATGTATCCACAACCAAATCTACATGAAAGCCTAGCTTTACTGATTAGTCTCAGCAAATAAGTATTAGCTTAATATCTAGGAGATCCGTCTCTGCAGCATGGACAAGTAGATCTACCGAATCTCAGGAGTTACTGCAAACAGCTCTCACAAAAAATAGCTCCACAGCATTATGAAGTCATTGGATATTCTGGTACCCAACTGCAGAGGACACATTCATATTGTTTTTCATCCAAAGCTGCAGCAGGAAGAATGTTTTAGTCCATCATTGTGATAAGTCGTAGAACAATGGGTAAAATGGTCTTGTTGTGAATCTTTTTTTTGTTTTCTTAAATCTTTTTTTTTGTTTGAAATCCTACAATTTCTCCGCCAAGAAATTCATTATTATCAATATATTAATCCTTTTCTTCCCAGTATTTCCAGCTAACTTCTACCTAAATACTATCTTTATTAACGTAGATCTCTTTTGATTCTTCAAGATCTTTTAATAATCTAAAGATCGGTGTGTTAGAATTTTCCCCAACAATAAAGATCTTATGTATCTTCATATCCACGACTGTTGATTTTTAGTACCTATTCTTGGTTGTGCTTTTTGAAAATAATCAAACTGAGTATGAAATCCATAAGAAATCATCAAAATACTTCAGGGAATAGCCGTCTACCTAGTCAATGTTTGCTTTTATTGAGAATCAAACAACAGAATGAACAAATTTGCTTTAAATGGTCATTTCTATTTAGTTTTAGAAAAAGAATCAATTTGTTTTTAAATATAATGATTAAATCAATTGTAAACTAAACACCAAAATGACTAATAAGAGGTTTAGTAATTAGATTGGTTTGTTTGGCAGTATTTTTTGTGTTAAAATAGTGGCTTTATTTCCTTTAAAAACTAGAGGTTAATAAGTGAAAATATCAATTCTACTTTCAAAAACAAAAAAGAATAGTACCAAGATAAATTATTAATCATTAATGATGTAGTTTTTTAGAAATAATTAAACAAAAAATAATATTCATGCTAGAAAGAGGGCCTCTTAGCGAATTTAGAGATACTTCTTTATTCCTTTTTAACTTTAAATATTTTGATGTTTGAGTATTTCGGCTAAATTCGAAGAAAAAATATTCATTTCAACAAAAAATCTTCAACCAAATATATTTGACAAAACTCCAAACCTTGAGTAAATTGCATAATGGAAGTGGCCAACTTGACTTCATGATGTTTATTTTTAAAAAGGGTTAATAAAAACTTAAAATGGATGTGAGAATCTCTTCTTCACAATAATAAATAAAAAATGATCTTTTGAGTGAGAGAGATTGTTCAAAAAACAGCAACTAAAAGATCATTTCAAACTTTTTTGAAGTTTTATCCCAACAGCCTAAGAATCCTCAATTCTAATCTATTAATGATCACTCCTTTAAAAAAGCAGCTATTAAAAACGAAATACCTCAAGGATTCTCTAAACTGGCCTAAAGGAAAAGAAAGGGAATATTTTTTCCTACAATTTATTATTAATAAATCCTATTATTGCTTTATTTGGCATTCAGCTTCAAAGTTTTATTTTAAGTAATTGATTAATAAATTCAATTTTATTAAATAAAAAGTTTGAAATTGAATAGAAAAAGATGTACCAAAGAGTCCATTCTAAAATGAGAAATTTTTATGTTTGTTTCTTGTTTTGACATTAAAACCCATCATAATTCTAAGACCACTTGCATTCTAAAAAAGAAACAAAAATGAATTCATATTATATTAACACAGCTAAAGCTACCACATCAAAATCAATGAAATGATCTGAAATACATTCCATTCGAGGTTCTTAGGGAAGTCGAAGCAAAAACAAAAACAAAATGAAAAGAACTCTGGCGGGGGCAAGTACATTTGATTGATTAACTTAGGTAACTAACAAAACAAGGGAAGTCCTTAGAAGAAATCAAAGAAAAACAAGTGAAAGAGAAGCTCTAAACAAAAAGAGATAGTAGCAAGCCACACACACACCAGCCGATCACACAAAGAGAGAGAGAGACAGAGGGATACAGTCAGTGTGCTTGTGTAGTTAAACCCAATAGGAAAATAGAACGTAATACTGGTTTAGCAAGAGGATGAGTGGGCAATCAGTGACAGCATCACCTAGGAACCAATCATTAACTCGACCCTCACCGCAATACTCAGGTAGCCCCCCTTTTTTGACATTTTCCTCTCCATTTTTATAACTTCAAGTTTATTCTCTGAAGATAAGCCACGAGGTTCACAGAGCTTGAGGGCTCAGATGATGCTACCTATTGTTGAAGAGTTCTCCGTAGTTGGTCTGCCAGCACAACCCTCAGGGAGTCTTCCATAGGCTCAATAAAAGAGTATACTCCTTAAGATTCCATAAATAATGTGTTTTTGAGAGAGATTTTTGTATTAAAAAGATGATGAACTCAAGGGGAAGAGCCTTCTTAATCCATCTGAAAAGACTAAAAAGAAAGGACAGAACCAGTAGCAGGAGATCCAAGACAAAGGACCATTTTAAATTACAAATACTATAGTCACCAGTAGTAGCAGCAACAATAGCACTGGCTCTACGACTATTAAACTGAAGAAAGTTTGTCAGAATCAGTTCTGCCCAAGAGACAAAGGGCTGTTGCACTTACTAGACCCAGACATATAGTATGGGAGAGGAAAAAAACAAGTCAGGCTAGAAAACACAGGTGAGAAGGTTATCATGTGTGATCCATGCTCTTCTAGATATCTCGACTTGCATTTCTGCTGGTTCTGCTAGCAAGTCTATTTCGATGAGTACAACATCGATGAAAAGGAGTGGATTCAATGCGATTCCTGCGATAGATGGGTAAATGCACTTTTATAATATATTCTTCTGATTTTTTAAAAGGAAAAGAACGGAAAAACAAGAAAGATCAATATATTATGACTTCCTTGTGATTTCCTTAGGAGAAAGGGGAAGAATAAATGAATATAATAGGGAGTATCAATCCTTTAAAATAGACTGTTTTGATTTAAAAAGACAGGATTTTAAACTCGTTTCTTCTTTTTATTGACACAATTTTGATAAAATCCTTTGTTTCTTTTAAAAAAGACCCATTTGAACTGCGAAAATGAGACAATAAAGAAAGCATTTAACATGAACTCTAGTGAGAATATCAAATATGAATGTCCACGATGTCGAGATTAAGCTTAAAAGGAGCTTTCTAAGCAAACCATAGCAAACTAGAAGAAGCATGATAAATCCTTAGCAAAATTAGATAAAAAAACAGAAAAATTAGAATCTCTAATTGATGAAAAACAGCACCTTCATTCAATTGCATATTAGTAACAACCACAACATAAACTAGAAAAACATCTTGGTCCAGGTACTCAAAGAATGCAGAAATCATCTGCATCCAAAACAGAACCAGTTAGCACCCCTAGCATGAAGCGAACCAAAGTCAGTTGCAGAGCAGATGAAGAATCAACTGCGAATATCCACTAGACATTCAGCACTCACAATAACACGCACAACTTTAATAATTAAAATAATTCTGAAAATGAAATGCTATCATATTCCTTAGAGGCATATAAAAAATGCAAAAAGACAGCACTCCCAGCAAGCTTATTAGCCAAAACACCTCCACCTAGTTTTATATTGTACGGATACGCAACACTCGAAGATTTACTTAAATCTAATGGTAAAATAATACAAATGATTTATTTATATTACCATTTTTGAGCTAATTTGAACATTTCTTTTTGAAACAAACAGGACTGAGCCTCAGTTTAGACGAGCAGAACATTAAAAATGATTTATCTTAGCTCAAGAAATTGCTCACAGATTCTCCATTATCGCCTCAACAGCCCATTGAGAAAGCACCTGTTTTTACATCAATTCTCTCTCCCACTGAAAAATTAACCTGTTGATATTTTTCAAAGCCACAGTATTATCGTTCTTTATCTTAAAATTTCAATTCTTATTATCATCCACCATCACAAGTTATCGCATCTATCTTATCAGCCCTTTAAGAATCAGCTGTTTTTTATAATTCTTTGTTAGTGCCTTTATTATTTTATTCTTTTCGAAAGTTAAACTTAAACTTTTGTTGTTTTACAATTCATATCTTTTTTATTGTGTTTTTATTGTAAAATTACCATTTTGAATAAATAAAATTGAATTAATCTAAGGAATAGATGAATTAATAGCATCTTTTGTATTACCCATGCAAGATTTAAATCAATTTGAGATAGAGAAAACAAGAAAAAATACTCTTTTTGAACCTTAAAATAAATGAGATGAAAAGATTATTAAAATATTTAAAAAATAAAACAGTGTTTTTCGCACTAAGGTAATTCAGTCATCCTCCCAATATTCTTCTTTTTAGTTGCAACTAAGTCTTACGAATTATTCTATGAAGGAGGAGGATTTCCTGAAATTGCATCACCAATTGAATTTACCAAAAAGAAACACGCAAAATATACAAGAGATTATCAGGTAGAGGCTTTTCTGATGGATAGGCCAGAATAAGCGTATGGACATGACAAGGCTTTAATTCGCCATCTGGTAGCTGCTATAAGGGCTTAAATAAGGGAGGTATCCTATTAAATCCCATAGAACCCATCCCCAATTTGATTATAGAAGATAGAATAAAAAACAAAAGAGAAAAAAAACAGGCAGCAAAAAGGGAAAAAAATCCAAAGTGCCATTACAAAAGAGAGAAAGAAAAATATAAAATAGAGTAGAAAAACACGAATAAATACTCATACTTCAGTAGTTTTACATATGACTGAAAAAGTGGAAGAATAGCAGGAGTTGCAAGAGCAACTTCCAATTACAGAAACCAGTCTTCTCGCTTAATAACAAAAAGACAAAGAAATAAAAGACAGACATTCCTAATTGCGAAAATGCTGCAAGAACATCTTCGAAGATTTAAAAACTCTCGAAGAATACGAGGAACAAATGAAGAAAGAAAAACAACAGAAAAAGAAAAAGGAGAAAGAATTAGCGAAGGAAAAGAGTGGAAATCATACTAGTGCTGCTGTTGACGAAGAAAAAAAAGATGTAAAAAATCTTGAGAAAAAAGAAAATGTTGAGAATTTGGATAAAGCAGAAAAAAGCACTGAGGAAACAATCCCTATTGAAAAGAAGCAGCCTGCTGAAGGAGTTGCAGGGGATGCTCCTGCTGAAGGTGAAAAAGCTGATGAGGAAGAAGAGGAAGCCTAAACTGTTGATTGTGATTTACTCTTCATTATGGATTGCACTGGATCTATGTCGTCTTACATTAACATGTGCAGAACTCAACTCTTCCTGATTGTTGAGCAGGTTAAGAAGCAATTTGATAAATCTACCCTCAAAATAGGTTTCGTTGGATTCAGAGATTTCGGAGATTCCAAATAATTCGAAGTTTATCCTTTCACCACAGAGTATGATAAATTAAAATCCTTCATCAATGGTCTACAAGCTACTGGTGGTAACGATTGCGCTGAGGATGTCGCTGGTGCCTTCGATGAAGTACTCAAAATGGGTAAATAATTATTTTTTGTTGCTATAGTAGGGAAGTTACATTTTTCTAATTTTTTATTTTTTTAAATATTTTTTAGATTGGTCATGTGAAGCTAAGTATGCTATTCTTATTACTGATGCTTACCCTCATGGTAATAGATATGCTAAGAACAACTCTGGAGATAGATATCCAGCTGGTGATCCCTAGGGTCGTGTTCCAGAGAATTAAATTGTCTAGATGATCAAAAAGGGTATTGCATTCTATGGTCTAGATGTGTCCGCTACTTCAAACTAAATGTATGCGATCTTCAACTAAGCTGTCCTTCGATAGACAGGGAAGAACATGGATAGGATATCTATGACAAATGCACAGAACTAAAACAACGGTGCTGCTGGTCCACTTGGAATAGGTGGTATGGGTGAGTTGCCAGCATTCGCGAAAGCCATTTCAACATCTGTAACCAACACCATCACTCAGACTATCACCGCGAAAACCCTTAAATCTCAGAAAGACGTGTTCAACTCAAAAATTATGAAAATCATTAACAACAATAGGAAATTTGGTACTCGTTTCTCCAAGACAAATATGTCTTCAAAAACTGAAGAAGATGAATTGGAGGAATATAATAAATTCCGCGCAAGAGAGTGCAACTTCCATTAGGATTATTCTTCTGATTCTGATGATAGCTATGGATTTCACTAAGGCTTCAATAGCAGCAGTGATGACAGCTATTACGACGAAGAAGAAGAGGAACTTAGAAAATTCTATTACAAAAAATAGCATGATTTCGAAATGAAAAACAAACCAGCATAGCATCATAATGTAGAAGTTCAGAAGCTACCATCTCAGCCTTCTAGAGGAAATTTCGTCCCGAATTACTAAGTCCGATCTACATTCATGGACAACGAAGAAGTTGCTGCATTGTAGCTCCATTAACTTACAAGAATGCAGCAGTAAAAAAGAGACGATTGCATTGAACTCGTCACAGATGTTATCCATGAAGAAGAAGACGAAGACAAAGAAGAGAATGATGATCACAATTACGTTCAGAAGAGAAAGCAACGAAACATGAATTAATCTAGCACAGCTTCATCACTTTCTGATCAAGACATTAATGAGATAACTACTGATGGAGGGATTAAACAATAAAATTTAATTGAAGAAGTTATCCCTGAAGAAAATCATGGAGAGACTGAAAATGAGATCGTCTAGGAAAAACAAATCAAAGAAAAAGAAAAGGAAAAACGTATCCGTGCTGGAGATGAAGACACTAAAGACAGAAAAGTCGATCCTTATATTACAAAGACCAGTGAAGAGAAAGACAAAAAGGTGTTCTAATCTATCTGCTACAGTTTCCACATCGACGATTCTAAGGCCATCGATTGGGAAGAGCCATAATTAGTTCAAAATCAAATCAAAACAAATTTTACTGTTAACAAAGATAAATTCTCTGAAGGTGCAATGCGAGAAGCTTTCCTTGCTTCAGACAAAGATTTTGATATCGCTTTAGTAGCAAAACTGCATAAAGAATCGGAGCTAAATAACAAATACAACTTCCTTAAGAAAGAGCTCACAGGGTTGATTCTCGCACAGTTCTTCCTGACTGAATTCAACTAGCGCATTCTCTTCGCCATGGATGAAGCTGATCTAGTAAATAACTTAATTTATTTCTCAATTTTTTGGAACTGTCTAATTTATTTATTTCCTTTTAAAAATCTTTTTTTACTAATTTTTTCTTTGCTTTTCTTTTCCTTCAGCCTCCTTAGATCTTACGTTTCGTCGATTGCTACATCTACGAGGTTCGTGATGAAGATATTTCTAAAAATTCATACTTCTACTCCGTCGAAAATCTCATGAAAGGTGATTTCCAGAAATACAATAACAACGCTGGATATGTCATCGAAGGTGATATGCGTAAAGAATCTCAACTCAGTTAAGCTTTCTCCCATTTCACATGGTAATACTCCCAAGGTCACTGTATGGTCGTCGATCTTTAAGGCACTGAAGACGGTCAGCTCACTGATCCATAAATCCACACACTCAAGAAAACTAAGAAATTCGGTTAAGGTGATCTAGGTTATGAAGGTATTCTTAGATTCTTCCGTACCCATCATTGCACATCGTTCTGCAAGGGATTAGCTTTGATTCATCCTAAACATCATAGGGATATTAAAGATAACTATTAATTTGAGGATTTCCATGCACTTTAGAAATAACAAATTGATAAACAAAAAGAACTCCAAGAAAAGTTCCATTATGACGAAGTATGCCCAAGCTCAGCAGATGATGATGAATACCAAGAGGAAGAAGAAGAAGAAAAGAAGGTTGAAGAAGAGGAAGAAACAGTTGATGTTAAGAATGTAGTTGTTGAGCCAATTAAAGTAATTGATACTGCACTAAAGGAGATTGAAATTTTACCTAAAACTACTGAGACAACAACACTAAAGGAGGTAGAAACCAAACCGATTGAAGAAGAAGCCAAGGATACTTTTGGATTTGTTGGGGATATCATTGGAGCAGCTTCAACACCCCTAAAACCAGTTGAAGTAGCTGTTGTTCCTGACGAAGCCGTTGAAGCTGACTATGATATTGATGGTTTTTTCAGTCTTGAAATCGATTCTAAGATTTTAGCTGCTTATGTCCCACCTGATTCTGATAAAGTTGCGAGAGTTCTACACAAAGTTCGTTCAAAACCACCTAAAGTGCGTACTGGTGGAACTGTCGTTCACCATGATGAGTTCAGTGAACACAAAAAGGACTGCACAAGACTCATTTGTTCGTTGTGCAAGAAAGTCGGAGAATACAACACAAAAGAGCTGCTAGCTTCAAATAGAAAGCTAAATAAATTAATCTGTGCAGCTTGCTAGGTGTTATGCAATTCCTCAGATAAAATGGTGTTCGATTGTGCAGTCTGCAAGAATGACTTTGAAGTGTCGTCGTATTTCTTGAAAATGAAGAGACTCGATAAAGCAACAAGATGTGAGAAATGCTCGCTTTTCTGAAAAAAGAACTAAGAAAATAAGGAAGGGAATTGGTAAAAATCTCTAGTTTTTTATAATAATAAATATCAATATTAATACAGACTTTGTCATCAAATTTATATATTTTCATTTTAATGTCCAAATTCTCTCTCTCTAACTTAATTCATCTATCAATTCATTTAAATACCCATGCAAGCTCTCTTGTAGGATTGAATGCTATCCCTTATGATCAACTAAAAGAGAAGATAATCCAAAAAAAAAATCACTTTAATTCCATTATTTAATAAATTTTTTTGGAACTTCCCACGACGTACTTGGATAGTTGTAACTTCTAATATAATTTTCAAAAATAACTCAAAAAGAAGCTAATCAAATCAAAGAAGAATATTATCCCCGTTTGAGAAACTATGCCTCCAAAGACTAAGAAGGAGCTAGAAGCGGAGGCTCTGAAGGCAGCTGAAGAGCAGCGAATCCGTGAAGAACAAGAACGTGCCCGTGCTGAAGAAGAAAAGAAAAAATATGAGATAAAAATTCTTCAAACAGGTCTTTCTTGTGTGTTCACTGATTATTACATCGCAGCGATTCAAGAAGCTAACTAAGATCAGAGGAAAATCACTAAGGAATTCCTGTAGAATTATTATTTTCGAGAAGGCAATTTCAACTAGAATTTCAGATAAATCGATTGGACAACGCTTGTTGAGTATCTCTTACATGCGTTTGATTTCGCTGTGAGTGACTTAGAATTGACTCCTTAGTAGACTAAGATATTTCTGAATATTATGTTTGAAGTTTTGCGATAAAATGACTTAAAATACACGACTTTTAGTATCCCTAAAAAGCAAGACGAAAGTAGTGCTGAAGTTGACTTAGATGAAGACGAAACGGAGAAATTCATATCTCAGATTGTCAGATAGCAAGGATCAAAGTCTAAACAAACTGATCTTGCATTACTCAGGAGTCTCCTTACTAATCACTCCATCGAATAACCACCAACGAAATTAAAGTTTTTCAGCCCAGATTAGCTCCAAAAGATGCTTGGTTATGCGAATAAAACGTATTTTGCGCATTACAACGTATATTCTTATGTTTTGCGGAAAGAACAAAGACAACAAGATTAGTTTTAGACTGTCTTCGTTGATGGCATGACAGAGATACCGCCATTGGAATAAGGTGTGTTCGTGCCATTAGATAAAAAGGATGATGAGTAAATCGAAAGGGAAAGAAGACTTTAACTTTAGAAGGAAATCGATGATGAGAAAGAACTAGCGCAGTAAAGAAGATAAACAGCTCGTTAAGGGGGTGGAGGAGATGGAGAAGAGGAAGAAGATGATCTTGATCCGATAGCGTTAGAAATTATTAGAGAGAAAATCAAAGAAGCAGAAGCGTAAATTGAGAAGTAATTGGAGGATAGACAGAATGCTTTAAGTGAAAAATTACAAGAACTTGAAAAACCTACAAAAAAAGGAGCCAAAAAATGAACAAAATAATGCAGAAAGAGAGAGAGAGATATTAAATGGTCGTAGTTGAAACTATTATCTGTTCCTGTTTTTTAATTCTGATTATCTACTGTGAAGTTTATACATTTTCAAGATATAAAACGTATCCATTTCAATATTTTGAACCTATTTCATTTCACGACACCATTGTTATTTGTTATTATGTCTCCTAAATATTTGAAAAATCTTACATTATTCAAGCTAATGTTCAAAATATTTGCTTTTCTTCTTATCTTAATCCCATCCTCTGAGAGATCGCAATATCAAATCAAAAAAATAATTATTATACTCCCCCTTCTCCCCTCCCACTTATTTTTACTTACTGCTCTTTTTGGTGCAGATTGAATGATTTGAGTTGTATTATTTTTTGAAAATTGAACGCTCTTTCCAAATAAGCTAATCAACCAATACACATACAAGCATACACAGAATAAATCCTTTCCAGCCCTTCTGACACATATGCTCAGCTCTAAGGAGCCAGTCTGGAGAAATACACGAGTCGGTAAGAGAAACACCTAGAGAGATGTTTCTTCAGTGATTTTGAGTTGCTTTATTTCTTCTTTCACTATTTTTCTTCATTGTATTCTTTATTAATTTCTACTTAGAGTGGCCAGTCATTGAGGAGATAATCACCGCCGCGGAATGGAAATTCTCCAAGGAACGTGAATTTAATCTCACAGGGGAGTTAAATCTCATGCGCATTCTCGCATCCTCCAGCAATATCCTTGAGGAACACAAAATAGATCCAAGTAAAGACACTGACTACTATTCTTTCTTCTTAGGGGTATCTCGAAGCATGCAGCATAGCACTGATTGGATGTCATGTGCTAAGAGCTTCTTTAATAGAGAATAACGCAAGAACAATAAGCAAGAACTACTCTCAACGATTAATACTCAACTGAGATAGATTGAATCGAAAATAGGCAACATAGAGAATAACTAAAATAATATGTAAACATAAACATTACCTAAATAGATCAATATGCTGTTAGCTTAAGACATATCGCCAAACAACAGCAACATAAAGAAGAATAGTAATGATAATAGCTTTAATAACAGCAGTAATCATACCTCCAACAACTATTAATTCTTTAATAGTTAGATTGGAAATGCTGCTGCTAACCATCATTTTAACCTATCATCAATCAATAAAAGCAATTCAAATAATATTATTAACTCAACCAATACAAGCTCAGCGAAATAATATTCACTGAATAACACATCCTGCAATGACAGTGGTAAGCGATCAACATACTTACCTAAGAAATCACAGTAGTAGTAATATCTTAACAAGACAACACAAGAACTCTCTTCGAATCTTGGGTTTGATTAAGTGTTTCTAGACTAAGCACTGTAGGAGTTAGAATCCAAACCTATTTAGCATAAATCATCTACATCTTATCTGTCACTAAACCAAACAGCAGATCATGTTGCGAAGGCATTATGTTCAATTCCTTATTCTCATCCAGCTGATGAACATATGTCTGCTCATTCATAATCGCTGATAATATCCTAAAACAAACATGCTAAAGGAAATATTGAGTTATTCTCAAAACAGCATTAATTACCTACTACAAAAACTGGAGTTATCAGTCATCCACCTTCTTAATCAGCAGCAACTGCAGTAGCCTCTCGATACACAAGCTCTCATGAAGATCCTTCTAATCCTTCAATGAAGTTACGATCTACTGAATCCAGCTCGTCATCACAAGCAAGACTTCGACATAATGTGAGTTTTGGAGAGACCAAAGATTCAGAGGAAGCAAATCTTCAATTAAAATTACATTACTTTCAACTCTGGACGTCATATGTCAGGGAGTAAGTATCATAAAGGTAACTAATAATCGGGTTTAGGTATTTCAAAGCCTTTTAATATTAGTAAATGAAGAAATATAGCTTTATTCTTCTTCTTCTTTCTTCATTGTAGGCTTGAAGATTAAGTCGAATAGGATAAGCTAAATGTAGCTTATGAATACTACGCAACTCAGACAAAGCATAAAGCCCTTGTGATTCTGAAAGGCTGCTGTGATTTATCAGTCGACAGGCGATGGAAAATCTAAGAAATCAAAGCTAGAAGAGATAGAAATATCAAATCAAAGCATTTACAGCTATTCCTTCTAGCGTACTGTAAGAGAAACATTCATTTTACTCTACAAATCTACTTTCTTATTATTCTTTTTTACTTTCTAGAATTGAATTAAGTTGAGAGATAGTAATCCTAAATGAGTATCCACCATCACAGGCATATATTATTAACTAAGACTCTTCGTGTGTTGAGTCAGAGAGTTCAACTCAAGAAGATATATAGAATTCAATAGAAATCTAGATTAGTCCCGAACAGAATTTATGTAGAGTTCATATTCACTCTATTACTCAGTAGAAACACAAATCTAGATGATAGAATAAAGCGAGAATTATTCCTGAGAGTTTAGAACTTTGAGAGTGCAAGAGTCATATAGCTTCTTATGTAACTGCACACACAAAGAAAGATGATGGTATCAATGAACACATAGACGAAACTCAAAGAATTACTAGAACCGTAATTAAACTACCTGAAGTTATAACATAAACAGCTTGCCTGGCGATCATGGGTTAAATACATCTCAATGATGCAGCGATTCAGAAACAATAAATGTTAATCATTGAAACTAAAGGTGTTTTAGTCTTGGAAGAGTACCATTGCTAAAGCAGAATTAGTATAATAGTAATTAAGTCGAAAATACAGTAGATTAATACAACATTTACTAATTGATTGGCGATCTATCACTGTGCAGCGCTAGCAGCTGAGATAAAGGGTCAAATGTTTCTGCATAGAAAGGAAGATTGGGATGATTGAGAGATACTTCAATCATTGGGTGGTTAGGTTTTAATATTATTAAGAAAACAAAGAAGAAATCGTATAAGGAGAGATAATTCGAGGGAATCTTGTGAAGAAGTTAGTTTTACATGCATGGAGGGAGCTGAAAGATGCTTATGCTGAGTATAATAAGTTAAGAAAGAAAGCGGAGAAGTTTAGGTAGAGGATATTGAGGTAAAGAGTGTTTGATGGGTTTTAAGTTGTGTTTGCGAGAAAGAATGGAAAATAAGAAAGATATATGCAAATTGAGAAGTGGAAAAATAGGTATTTATAAGGAAGGACCTTGAAAGCTTGGAAGGAGGAAGTGTTGGAAGATAGGGTAGTGTAGACATACAGAAATTAAGTATTGGTGGAGAAAGCTTTTGGTATCTTAGTGATGATGGTAAAGGAATCTTAAAAGAAGTGGTAAGAAGTGGAATAAGTTAGAGATAAGAAGAATATATTGATAAAGAGGAGAATAATTAGGGGTTTATAGGAAAATAGTATGGCTATGCAGAACAAACTAGATACAGCGTATTTGTTCCTGTATTAGATGAGTCTCAGGAAATACTTCAATCAACTCAAATATATGCAAGTAAAAATAAATAATTTAAATAACTAATTAGGGGAGTAACATTGCATTTTGTGGAGATCTTAGTATGATTTTTCCTTTTTTCTTGTAGATATTGAATCATTAAAGACGACTTTAGGCGAATCTAATCGTTAAAAGACTCAACCTGAAGAAGTAATACAATGTGTTGCATGCATGGCAAAATATAGCGATATCTAGATTTCGAGAGAAATAATTAACTAAACTAGCTGTAAATTACTATCTTAGGAGATTGTTCAAATAAATGGTAAGAGTTTTAGGGAAGAATCTAAGCTAGCATAGGGATGAGACGAGGAAATGTAAGGTAATTGTAAATAGGAGGAAACGATAGGTCCTGAACGAATGGCGGTTAATTTAGCATTCTTGCTTTGCTGAGAGACATTGGAAAGGTTAGGTTTAGATTAAGGTGTTTGGGATATTGAGTTAGCATGCGAGGTTAAAGAGATATCGCAAGAGAAATGATGAGGAAATTACAGAGATTATTCTCAAGAAATAGAACAATTTAGCATTGAATTGCTTGATAGTATTTGGAGTATATGCTAGGAATCAACTTAAGAAGAAGTTATTTGCTGATTAGATTAGTATTTACAGAGGAACTAGGGTGTTGAGGAAGTGTTTCAGTGCAATGGTTCATATGAAGAGACTAAGACAATAAGTGCTAGGGAGATGCTTAGATATTGCGAAGAAGAGATGCAGAGTCACAGCGATTCTGGAGTTCAGAAAATGGGCTAGACTCACAGCTGTTATCAATCTCAAGAGAAAATGCCTGCAGAGGGTTCTCAAGTAAATCAGAGAGAATGAATATTTCATTTTTGAAATTGTTTATTGATTTCTTCATTTTGTTTGTTTATTGTTCTCTCTTTTATTGATTATTCTGTTTGATTAGCCATCAGATCGCATTGAACATCTAATAAGCTTGCACCCTTTGGCGAGAGTCCATTGCTGAGTATCAAAACACTGAAACTCTCACTTAGAAGAGTGCATATCTGCGTTATTTTTTAACCAGCAAGAAGTTCTTTAATCGGTTAAAACTTCACAGCAAGTTAAGTATGCTACGAGCAGCACAATCAAAAACAGCGGAGATGTTCTTCTTGCGGAGTTCATTCTTGAAATTTGAGAACAGTTTCCTTGCGAGTATCTAAGAGAGAAAGTAAAAGTAGATATCATTGAAACACTACGCAATGACGATATTAGCGAAATCATTCGATAAATGGGCAGAAGAAATCAGAAATAAAAAATATAGCAAGGAATAAAGGTTCTATTCAATTAAAGGATAAGGAGAATATTGTAGTTAAAGGAGTTTAAATGAGAGGAGTTATGATAAGTAGGAGTTTATTAGTGTGGGTGGAAAGTAAGGGTAATAGTAAAATAAGAATAGTTAAGAACAGTAGGGAAACAAAATGGATAATGGGTATGATTAGCTTTAAAAATAATAGATATTTGACCATCATTATGATGATTTACTAGTGGATTCAGGGAAATATGTAGATAATTCTTACATTGATTGCAATGATATTTAATAGTAATTAGAGAATGATGATAGTCTCTTAAGGCATTCACATTTGGTTTCTTATTCAGATGAGAAATAGCTGTAATAAATGCATTCGATTTCACTTAAGAGTTAAGATCATAATAATATTGAAGAATAGTAGTAGTAATAGAGCCTCAAGCAAGGAGACAAAGCAGGTGAAGATCTTTTAATTGAGAATCTTAGTTACACGGGGATCTAGGAAGATCTCTTTGGGAAACAGCAATGATTGGAGAATCTCAAAGAGGAGGCAAGTTAAATATTAATTGAGAAAAATAAGAGTGATGTTATTATTGTATTGTATTAAAAGACTAATTAATTCGTTTTGGAGAGTATTCCTTTGTGTTTAGAGTATCTCTTTCTCTCTAACGAGAGCCTAATTCCTTTGTGATTTTATTCAATAAAATAAGGGTGAAATTCTTAGATTATTTTCATTGTGATTAATCGGTCCCCAATAAGAGCAGAGAAAGTAAGTTGAAATTACAACTTGCACCCCCCCAACAAAAATAGTTAACCCTCCCCTCCCCGAAGTAATTATTCTCTTCGTTAATATCCTTCTAGAGATACGGGTTGATATGAATGAATGTGTGGATTCAGATTGATTAGAGCGTTTCAGTGGTTGAGCGTTGCTAATCCGCACACACTAGTGGAAGAAAGAAGAACAACGAATATAGATAGATACAAAAGGGACAGAAACTAACTAACTAATTAAGTGAAACAATAAAAAACAAAGAACAAACACAAACATACACAAATTAATTAATTTGTCACACACATAAAGAAGTTTGTATTTTGCAGCAGCATCTTTTCCGAAAAAGTAGTCAAGGAACTCAAGGACCATCACAAAGAGGAACATTCAAAAATATTAAGATAGATAGATACATATGACTGATAATATTGGACTGAGCTAGAATAACAACAGTGCTTCGAGCTATGATTGGGTAGATGTCGTGCAAGCTGAGACTGCGAGGAGGTAGTAGCAATAAGAATACTAGAGATAGTAAGCGAATCTTAGGAGGATCAAGTATAAGTAAGTGATTTGGATTCTTTGAGTTGAAAAGGAGACTCAAAAGCCAATTATACTATTATGTTTGCTGATTGTAATTTCTAGGGAAATCCTGCAAGACGAGATCAGCTAGAAGGAATAGAAGAAGCTCATGATGGAAGAGTTAAAAAGATAGGAAAGAATCGATTTGTAGGATAATATGAAGGTACAAGCAGACAAAGAGAAAGATACGTTAAAGAGAAGAAATAGGCTTGATAGAGTTATGTTTATGCAGCTCTTTATGTGAATGTAACTTTTTGCTTTACTCATAATTGTTTGTGATTTTGAACTACTAGCGCATGGATGAAACCAACCTCCAGAAAGCTATGGTCTAACAACGGCAAGAGAGAGACAACTACAAGTCTAACATGAGTATCAAATTAAGATAGGAAAACATCAAAGTAATTGTTTGTAGTTTAGTTTTCAAAATACAGGAGAAAAATAGATAATCATCCAGCAGAATCCAAGAATTGTATGAATTGTCTGCTTGCTTTGAGAGGGGATATGTGGGAAAGGATGATTGGCTTATTATTTCTCTTATTGAATAATGTGATTGTTTATTAATATTTTTGGTATTTTGTTTTTAATAATCCAACAAAACGCAGACACAAGCACGGAATGATAATCTCGATGATAGAAGACTTGTTTATTCAAACTCTATGCCTGGATAGCAGTAATAATAGTAGCCATTCATGAAGGAAGATGATATGGTTAGTCCCATCAATCAGTAGCTTAAAGTAATCACATTAAAAAGTTGCATTTGATCACCTTATTTGAAAATAATCTTGTTTTCTTACTTGATTCTAGGAATCATCGATGCAGAAGCAGCTCCTTCAGATCAACCACACTCAAGCTGAGCTAGCACACATGGATCAATCCCAACTCGAACTAGCCCTCAAAGCAGATGTATAATCAACCTCCTAGCTTCTTCTCCCCTTTATTTCTTCTCTTCCTTTTCACCTACTTTCTAGGAAGCTCGTACTATTCGTGGTGGTACATTCGACGCTGAAAAGAGCTCTACCTTCGAGAAAGTCAAGAGTGCTTACAAGGAAAAAGAGCGAAGACAGCAAGAGTTCGAGCATAGTCTTGTGCGTGATGGTTTAAGAGAATAACTTCAAAGAGAGCAGCAGAGATAGAATCTATATCTCCAGAACAAGCGATCATTGTAATCTTAAGTTGACTAACTTGTCAGCAGTTAGCTGGATTATAAGGACTAAGAACGAAGACAATAGCTGATAGATAAGTTAGAAGATAAGAATAAAGCTGATTAGGAGTATCTATAATATCGACTAGCGGAGAAATAGCGATACCTGGATAACAAGCAGTAGCTTACGCGACAGAGTATCATTAATCTCTAATAAGTATGAAAGATATAAGTTGCTTTAAGTGTATATATTTGAAATAAAACTTGTTCTTTTGAATTGTGTTAGTCTGAGCTGAAGAACCACATTAAAGAGCGACAGAAGCACATGAATGACAACGAAATGAAGATCAATACTAATAAAATAATTGTAAGCATTCCAATCATAATTACTTCCTTTCTTTCTTCTTTATCCCTCTTTCTCCCCTGATCCCTTTTTTCTTCATCTCTCTATCTAGATTGAGAGCCCTGACAAAGGTATAATAAGTAAATCTAACTTAATCTACTTAGACGACTATGTCTCATACGACAGAGAACGACAGCTACAATGCGTCGACAAAGATCTGCAAGCTAAAGCGGGTGATTTCAATAGACTCAAAGATCCCACAGGTATTCGATCGAGCTCAATGAATAATCTATCACTTTCTTCTCAATAAGATTAAGGTTACTCTAGTCGATTCAGTAACAATCAGTTGAAGTAGTAGTAATAATGGTCGTATGTTCCTGGATAAAAGCTACCACCAGGAACACTCCTCCCTGTGAAAGATATTAATAAATCTAATGTATCTAGTGTTAATTATGATAGCAAGAATACTATGAATGGTAGCGTTGCGCAACCATAGACTGCGAGGTCCTTTCATATGCAGTCAACCACACCATAACAACAATAACAGTAATAACAGCAACCAGGTGTATCTTCTATCCCAGGTAATAATAAGACAACTCCTAAAGATCGTAATTTCTAGACTTTGCAGAATGTGCGTAGATCGCTATAACCTGCACTATCTGCGACGAATATGCAGCTTCCTTTCAGAGAATAAATCCCTCAGTAGGTAGAATAAAGTAATAATAATACCATTGGGAGTATTGTGGGTAGCTATCAAGGTGCTGCTTAGAATAGAGTACCATTCTCACCGAATAGCTATTATTAGCAATTCAGCTCGAATGTCGCGTAAGCTGGGCCTTCTATGACTACAATGAATTAATTCACTCAGCAGAAGACTTAAGGATAATAACAACAATAGCAATAACAACAATAAGTATAGCCAGGTCAGTAGCTTACGCCTTAATAGTAGTAGTAGTAGTAACCTATTAGACAAGAAGGTAAATCGCCCGATAGAACAACAGGGATGATTAATGTACCTTCTCAACCATAGCAGTAGCAACCTTACTTAGGAAACAATCTTACTAATTCTAATGGGAATAGCAACCCTAATAACAACAATATTAGATATTAACAATAGTAACAGTAATAATACCCAGTATCTTCGAATGATCACCATTAGATAGCAGTCTATCGAGTGCCTGCTTACTAGCCTGATACGTTTAGTAAACCTCTGTATCCTAGCAGACCAGCTAACACGAATAGCAGCAAGAATGGCAATAATTCTTCACTTCGGAGTGGTGCTGAAGTGCTTAGCTATGCTGATAACAGATAAGCTATTCTGCAAGCATAGAAACAAGATTATTAGCTAATCAGATAGAATAATTGTAACTGGGCGTAAAGAGGATTCAATATTATCTCCGGGAAATGAAGGCTGCAAAAGATGAGACAGAGAGAGTGATGAGCTTAGAGACCAATCTGTTAAGTTAGTTTTGGTAATTTCAAGTGACAATATTATTCCGTATTGTTCTCTGATATTTGTTGTGTTAAGCCATATGATTGAATATTGTTATGTAAGAACACTGTTATTTGAACAATCTCATTTATGTCAGCTATTATGACATTGGAAATAACTTTATGAAAATATTATTATGATCATGAGTATTAGGGGGGAGATGGATATGTGGTAATCAATGCAGTTGAGAATATTAATTTAAAGATTGATTGGATTAAATTCATTGAGTAATGCATTCTCCCCTCAGCTGAAGAATCTTAATTGGACTATTTTCAACTGCTAACCAATCAATTATTTAGTCATTAATAACTATTATTTTTATCGGTTGCTATTTCTACTACTCCCTAGCTCCCGATTCCAAATTCAAAAGTACAAATCACACAAACAGACAAATATATCCACTAAGTCAGCATACGAAGTAACTAAACCATACTTTTAGCATAAGACGCTATGAAAACTAAGCATCACTCTAAAGAACCCATTAAACAGAAAGCAATCACAACAACTAAATCTACTGGTAAGAATGCAGAACGCGATTATTACAACATCGAAATGATCTTTTGTTTTATCTGACTCATTGAATCGCTGATCTTATTTTGCGCATGTGTTTGTTCTTCCAACAGATGTGTACGTTTGGGGGAGTGATTACGCAGGGCAATTAGGACTTGGAAATAATAAACTGACATCATCATCACCATCATAGCAGTAACCTCAAGAAGCCTTGGATAATAAGCCAGTTACAACTAGCTGCATCTACTATGCATTGCCCAAACTGTGCTTGTACAATTTAGTCATCACGTAGATAGCATGCGCGAGCGAGCATGCAGTATTCCTCACAAGTAACCAAAACAATACAAAATTATTTCTACATTCATCTCTTCTTCTTCTACTAATAACAACTTATCCTTTAAGTCTCTCTCTCTCTCTTTACTATCCATAACTCTTTTTTTTCTGTTTAAGATCATGGGTATTTATACAGTGTTGGTAGTAATATTCATGGATAGCTAGGACTAGGTGATGACCATCATCACACCAAATACTCTCACAATATCAACACCCTTCATACCAATTCCTCTCCTTCTTTAATCCAAGCATTAGCCAAAGAGAAATGCATATTCATAAGCTGTGGGAAGTATCACAATGTGGCCATCACCAAGCAAGGATAACCTTACGCATGGGGGTATAATTCTCATGGATAACTTGGAACAGGTGATTAAATCGATCGATTCACACCAACGAGGATGCATATTCCATCCCAAGATGAAGAAGTACAAAGAACAGATAGACAAACTGATCAGTCTTGCGCAGTAGTGAAATATATTGTGAGGATATTGCTAATTACTTGAAATTGGATTAATTCTAATGTGTGTGCTTTTCTATTGTTAGAATAGCAGCTGTGGAAGCAATCATACGTTACTTGTCAGTTCAACTCATGAAGTCTATGGTTGTGGGAGTAATCAGCATGGGTAGTTAGGATTAAGAGACATCAGCAATCAAAATGCTAATAATATTCAAAGCAACAAGAAGCCCAATAATGCAGCTATGTAACTGTTCCCTCAGAATCTAAGACTGAAGCATAAAATAACATAAACAGCATGCGGACACTCTCATAGTCTAGCTTTGGATAGTTCTGGAATAGTCTATTCAGCTGGGAGCAATCAACACTATGAACTAGGCAGAGTAGTAGTTAGAAAGCAGTAACAAAGACAAAGAGATGAACACACTTAAGATCAATACTACTAACAGCATAACCAAGAAAACTAATAAAACTGTGATAATTCATTTAAGCAAGTGGACAATACCCTAGGAGGCTCACAATTCACAATGATAGCAGCTTGCTAGTATTAATCGTTAGCTGTGTCACAAGAAGGTAAGATATTCATCTGGGGGACGACTAAGCTGTCTTCATAAAGTCATCCTGTTCAGCTGCAACCTAAGTAGTCAAACTAAACTAGCAAATCTAAATAATCTCCAGGTATTCCTGTGTTTAAGTCTGCTTCCTTAGGGGAGGACTATGGAGTCTGTGTAGATAACCTAGGAGGAGTATGGACATGGGGAGATAACTCCTAAGGGTAGTTAGCTTAAGGATTGTAATCACAATAGAATTAATAATCATAGGGATCATTCAGTATTTCTCCAGTATTAGTGAAGGCACTTAAGAGCAGACCTGTGGAAACTGTCAGCTGTGGAGCAGGTAAAAAAGAAAGAAAGGAAAAGAGATTAGAAGGAGTATTTGTATTATTTACCTAATGTATTTTTCAAAAGGATTTGTGTGGGCTCTTGGGAAGAGAAGCAAAGAATCCATCGAAAGGGACAAACACTCAGAGCATTATCCTTCAAGCAATCTTGACAAGAGTTAACCACTCTCGAGAAAGCTAACCAAATCAAGAAGCAACAGCAATAAGCCGCAGCAGAAAATACAGTTGACACCTAAGAAACATATTAAAGGATAAGGGTAGTAAAACGATATCACCAGCAGCAATAGCAGAAGTAGAAGCAAAGGGAAGATACAAAGAACTGGGGAGTAGCCCATAAAAGAGTAGATTTAATAGCAAGATTTGATAAGTTTATTAAGGAAATAGTAGTAATAGTAACATTCTTTTACTACAACGCAAATAGCTACAGCAGACTATGACCATAAGAGAAGTTAACAATAATATCACTCTTAGCCTTCATATCTGCCATTACCTAGCTCCAATTATACTACTATCTACCCTCCTGATTCTTCTTCTTCTACTACTACTCATCATTAGTATGTCTCTCCAAAGCAGCAACTCAATTACACTAAACCTACTACTAACGGCTGTATTGCTGATCGATACAATGAAAGAGAGTCAATGCGAGTCGAACATGAGCGCATGAGAATCGAGAGAGAAGTATTCTCGAAAGATAAAGAACTGCTCGCTAAGCAAATCGATATGCTGACAAAAGACAAAAGAATCATGGAGCAGCAAATCAATTTCTGGAAGGGATAGCAGAAGATAAAAAATATTCGGTCAGATGGCATCATCATCAACAGCAACAGTAATGAGTAGTACTATTATCTTCGATTCATGGAGAGCTAGGAAGTAATCACTGCACTTGAAACCCAGCTGGCATAGTAATCTTCCGCTGATCATGCGAGAATCCACGATATCCAAGAATAACTTCGAATTCTAAGATAGCAAACTCTTCGTGAGATCCAAGGGTTGAAGAACTAGTTAGCAGAGAAAGATCAATGGATTCATAGGCTTACCTAGGAATTAAAGGAGTTAATAGGTATCAAAGAGAAAGGATAGCAAAATAGCGTGTTGTACAATGAAGATATGAGATATTCTAAGAACTACAGTGATAACAGATTCAATACTAAAGATGATATGATCTACTCACCGCCACCACTGCAGCCTGAGAACACATTTGCTTCATAGACACTGCCATCTTTTGCTTACAACAAGACCATTAACACTAACACCACTGATACAATCCCAGACATTCATCATCATCCAATAGCAGCAAATAATTATAACTCAAAACAAGCTGCTATTCTTTGGAGTGAGAATAACAAAAATAAAATAAATATTCCCAATGATATTCAGTAATCTCAGCAGGTTTCTACAGGAAAAGATAATCAGACTGACTATGATTATCTTGACGGCAATAACATCGGTTAATCTCTTGTGGATTCACATATTTTCAGTCTCTCATAGCAAGCAGGTGGATCGCAAGCTAAGAACAACACTTCATTGCCTTGGCAGACATAGAATAGCAGAGATAATAGTAAGAATAACAGTTTCATTCTTATGTCCACACAAAAGAGACTTTTCTCAGAAGGAAACAACAATCATAGAAATAGTCCTTTCTCTTAGTCACTGCATGATTCAGCTTTACCAAGGAAGGCAAGTGAAGATCATAACTATGGATAGCGGTAGCAACAGTAGTAGCATTAATCCTATGCTCCTAATAGGGATTTATATTCTTAGTTTAATACAGCTTAGAATGCTCCTTATTCACCGCTTTCAACATATCCTAAGGTTCAAGTGTAAGAATAAATTTGAAAGATATGTGTGATTGAGGGCAGGGAGGAATTATGGGTGGATTGATAAACCTTCAACAATTGACTTTTTTCATTTGATTTGTGATAATATCTAATAATAGAAGCCATTCTCGATTTAACTCAGAAGGCAAGATGCATCATAATTAGATCCATGTCGAAAAACTGAGTTCTGTTTCAGCAAAGAAACTATTCCATTTGCTTGAAGAAACCAACAGCAACAGCATCAGTAGTAAGAATAACACTAATTCACTGAGTAGAAGTGCTGTGCTAGGTTCATCACAAGCACCAACAACAAATCAATACGAGAACTAATTCCTCAAGCTAGATAACAGCAATTGTATTTCTTAGTTTGATGTTTCACGGCGTTGTTCTGTTGGGGAGCGCTCGAGAACAAATGCTTCCTTTGAATTGACAGATGTTAAGAAACGTTTAGCAGATATGAGGAAGACCACCGATTCACTGCTATTCTCGGATATGAAAAGCTTTGACAGAAAAGTGAATCTTGCAGGATATTGAGTGTGATGATTAAAAGAGAAAGAATCAATAATGAATGGCGTGCCTTCAGAAATTCAAACTCTTGAAAACACAAGCATTGCCTATTAATTAAAAATAATGTTTGTTTACCCTCAAAAAAGGATAAATCAATCGAATTCTCTCAAAATATTCTTAATTTTAACTATCATATGAAAAGAATACTTGTGAATAGTAATTCGTAAATAGATACTCTATTCTTTGACATTTAGTTAAACCTCTATTGGGAAGGGGGAGAAGAAAATAAAACGATGAAAAAAAATATTGAGTTTTATTAATTCACAAAAAATCTCTTATTTGAAACTCACAAAATATTCTCGATCATTTTAATCCATGAACACCTAGAAACCGTCAACACAACAAACACTCTTAGAGCCACTTCGAAGAAAAAAGAAGACATTTTTGGAGCTCATCAACTCAAATATTTATTTGTGTTAGCACCTCAGGGAAGATTCCGAGCTAAGATCCACATTCGCAGTATTTTATGTCATTTCTCCTAAAGTTTTAGAGAATTAGATTGAAGGGATAATTATGATTTGTACCTTTTTTTATTGAACTCTTCAGTCAATTTTCTATCTCAAATTCTGGTTATTTTCTAGAATAAAGCAACAAACACTCTTTTTTAAAAAAAAGTTCAATTATTATTTTTGTTCTTTTTTATTGATATTTTGAATTTTTTTCATTATTTCTTCATGGATAATACAATCTACTTGATTCTTTATCCTTGGAGTGAATTATCTCTCTATTAAGTTCTCGCTAATTGGCACAGAATTTTATTTTGTGATGAATGCTTTATTCAAACCTCTGAGATGGGAAAGAAATATTTATAGCTAAGAAATACAGTAGGACCAGTCATTATGCCTTTGGGCAAAATAATTTTTATAGACGGTAAAAACAGTGTATAGTTGAAGGTAATAAATAATATTTCATAATTTATTATGGCATACAATATAAAGACATGTAAACTAAGACATTAAGTGCAATCAAGATGAAATGAAAATTAAATGCAAAAAACACATTTTTTAAATATAATCATTTCTTATTTTTTTCAGGATTTTTTTTACAATATCTCAAATTTTATTCGACTCCAAATTCACATTCATTTGGATTTTAATAACAATTCCTGCTTTTGATGTCTACTACGTATCTTTCAGGGCAGTCCATACCGCAATGTAACTAATTGGCACTGTCTTTGTATTTGAATTCAGAGCAGTTAGGCTAACATATTTTGTATCCTTCTAGCTGTTTAATGAATTCCTCTTTTTTGCATTTTCTATCGCAATATTCCCTATCAGCTAAAATTACTCCGATACATTATTTTTCTGTTTTAAGACATTTCTACTAAACTATGCTTGTTATTCTGGGCTTTGGGCACTTTTATAAACAGTACTTTTTACCATGATCTTTATAAGCAATATATTTATAAGAACAATAATATGAGCATCCATAATAATTTCCATCTGCATCGATGTGAGTATATTCAGATTCCTAACACTTTTACACACATGTTCCTTCATCTAAATTGATTTTGCCAGGGCACTCAGAACGCTTAATGCACTTCATATTATCATCATAGACGTCAGTTCCATCACACTTTAGAACACAAATTACAGAATTATCACTAAGCCTTAACATTAATTTGTGTGTTTATTCAGGGCAAGTAATGCACTGCTTATAACCTATCTTTTAAACTTCCAATTGATCGTCTGGACAAGCTTCAATACAATTTTTTTTATCAGTATCTAACACTCCCTTAACACATTATGAAAAAGATCTTAGACATGGCTTAAATGGTTTTGTTTAATCGACTAAAGGGCATTCATTTTCGCATCTCTTTCCATCGAGACCTATAAATTTTGGGCACTCTTTTGCACATTCTAAAAACCCAAATTGAGTTTTTTCTATGAATTCATTTTCATGACAGCTCTAGTCACAGGTTAGCTTATCACTTGACATAACTTTTGGTGGATAACAGCCCCTACATTCTTCGTTGATTAATGTTTACCAAAATCCGCATTTTTTTTAGCAATTGATGAATTAGAATGCAAGTATAATCAGCAGAAATGAAAGGAATCTGTTTTTCATTGACTAATTATTTTTCTTTGGATATATTTTTTTTTAATTTATTACAAAACTATCCCCTTCTTTCTCAGGACTCATGGGTTTTAAACGATAAAATGATAAATAAAAGAAGAATAGAATACAAAGTAGTTTTATTTAAATTAAAATAATTAATCCATTGAAGAAATAACTCTTTTAGCCACTGGTAGGATAATTATTAATCCTTTTAAAAAGAAAAAGATAGATTGGAATAGATAAATAATTATTATCGCCAAGAGAGATGGATGCTTTAAGCAATTACCTAAATACTTCTAAGGATTTTGCAAACTAAATCCTCATTTTTTGAGTATTATCCCCTTTACCTTCTTTAGTATGTATTTTATTGTTTTTGAAGTTGGTGTTTAAGAAAGAAATCAAGATTATTGCTTATTTTATGTCAGTACTATCTGATTAAAATAGAAATAAAAACCCAAAAAGTCAAAAGAAGATTCTTTCATTTTGGTTCTTTTTGTCACTCATCTTTTCAAAGGAGTTTTCTAGCTTTCGTTGTTGTTGTAGCTGCAAAGGTTTAGATAAAAAATTGCTTGGAAGCCAAAAATTTAAAAAAGAGAACTTCATGAAAGTTACTTGAATAATTTTATGTTAATAATGGTGATCAGAAGAGAGTTTAAATCTTTAAAATTTAAAAAGCAAAATTCTACTTTGAACCGAAAATTAGACCATTTGGTTCGATTCCGAGTTCAGGCAAAGTTAATTTTCTCAAGAAAAGCAATAAAAATGCTATAAAATTTATGAATTTATTAGTAAAGTGAGTTTCCACAAAATTTCGCTTTAATAAATTTTCAAAGAAATACAAGATACATAATGAATGATATTATTATCGTAAATATTAACCTTTGTTATTTAATATTTGATTTGCTCTTCTGTTATGGTAAATATAGACCGAAATATTTTTTGATACTCTCTATACATTATTCTGGATCAATAATAACAAGAAAATCTTAAGTGCCAGTCAAGTAGGTTGTCAATGGTACTTATCAAAAACCTATTCATTTAGCGACATATATTTGTTAGTAAAATAATCATTGATTATTTTATTTATCAGAATCCTGTTTGACGATGATATTTGCTTCTTCTAAAGTTGAAACTCTTCCCTATGGTTGAAGAAGTGACAAGAATCAGATTAAATTGTTTTAACATTTTAATTCTTCTTAGTAAAACAAGAATCTTTCTGATTTAATTGAAGTTAATGATTGCGAATAAGAAAGAAAAGAAGTAGAAAGCAAAATAAATGCAATCATCCACAAAAAGGATGATTGCTGTGTAAAAAAGCACAATTACATGTTATGATATTGAAATGTAAATTATTCTCCATCTGTAAATAAAATGCAGAAAATCTGCAAGTGAAAATGAAACAATAAATAAATAAAAATTATTCTCTTTGCATACCCTTTCTATTTCTAAATACCACAAAGACAACGAAATTCAAATCTTTCATAGAAAATCAAAACAAATGAAATTTAACTCTTCTCAAGCAATGAAAACATAAATGGTTTAACAGATTAAAACACTCATTTTACCACTTGCTCTTATGCTCCTACTATTTGCAGTATTACCACATGTAGATCTATCTAATAATTAGCAACTTTCAGCTATTTCAACTGAAGTAGGTTCATCAAGAGTGCATGATAAAGTGATTTTATCAATTTAAGGTTTAGAATATTGTATGATTTTAGTTAAATCATTATCATAATGCCCGCATATATACTATTCAAGAGGCTATTTCATTGCAAAAATAGCTCTTAGGCTTAATCCTTTAACAGCTGGATTTCCCTCACTTCTCAAATCAATGTTTTCTACTTAAGCAACGGGGAAACAGCTATCTTATGTGCAAAGAGGGTTGTTTTTAAGGATGAAAAGGAGGATTCCACTTTAGTCAGGCTCCGTGTTACTATCACTTCTTTCGGTTAAATCGAGAGGTGAATTTTTCAAGATGCTCTCAATAATAAAAGACTTTTAAATACTCTTCCCTTTATCTATTAACTGTAGACACCCTAGTGCGTTGCTTTTGCTACCAACACAGTGAACATTGTTTTTCACAGACAAGAGATTATCTTTCAAGAGAGCAGAGAAGAACTCTTTAGCTAACTCTTTGAACATAGGAAGCAGCCCTGACAGCTCTGAAGACTTAGATATATTTTAAGTGCTAATAAAGTCAGTTAGTTCGTCTTTGATTTGCTAGAAGTCTATGATAGTATTAACATTCTATAGTTGAAGTTTAGTAACTTCTTTTTATTCGCTGAGAGAGATGGACTCTTTACACCCTCCAATTAATAAGTTATTTTAGTAAACAAGAAAAAATTTCTCAGGAGGTTAGCAATCCTCACATTTTCTAGAAGAAAAAGAATTAGACTGCTGTTTTTCTCTTTGTCTGGTTGGTAAACATGAATTCACACATCTCCTTCCATCTGAAGATTCCAGCTAACATGAGTATCCATGATCTGCTTTGTTTTTACACTCGATTGGATCTGTAGTTTCATCAATAATCTCATTATTTCCTGAGCATTCATTCATTGTAACACATTTTCCTTCTTTAAGAATATCTGGGAAATTGCATTTGGAATCGCAACTTCTTCTATCAGAAGACATAAAGTAGTTTTTACAATCAACGATATCCATAGTGCATGTCTTCAATGGGATTATTGTAATTTAGTTATCATCGCATTTGAGCTTGCAACTGTTGCTTTTTTCATCTTTCCCATCTGTAAAATAATCCTAACAGACTTAACAGTGCAATGGATACAACACGATAAAAAACAAATTATCTGGAGCCTCTTTATTCTGAGAATCACATTTTCTAAGACATTAAGTGCCATCAGATGAAATGAAATCTGGGCAAGAAAATTTATTTTTGTAGCATAGCTTCTTCTCTTTGTCAATAATCTGGCCTTCGGAGCAAGTTTTTTGGCAGATTTATTAATCTTCGAAATAATATTCAGTGCAAACTGTGCATTTTTTAGAGTTTACCGCCTCTCTATTTTTATATTTGCACCATTAAACACATTTTTTTTCATCTGCCGACACTGCAATCTCACATCCGTTAATATCTGCATGACACTTACCAAGTCGCCAATCTTTAACCATATTTTCAGGACATGATTTTGCACAATATTTTTTGCCATTTTATTCATATTAATAGTGAAGGCATTCTGTTTTACATCTCATTTAACTACCTTCACTCTGATTTTAAATAAATTCATTTTTTAAACATGATTTAACACAGAATTTCTAATCAGATGAGACTCCAACTTTACATTCTTTAGGATCTTAATAGCATTTATTGTTTAACCTGTCTGTAACATACTATTTAGGGCATTATTAACTACAATACTATTTGCCATTTTCTTAATATTAGAATTCAGAGCATCCTTACTAGCATTTCTAATAGTTACCTGTTTTAATAATAAACTCGTTTCCTTCACATGATGATACACAGAATTTTTCATCGGCTGATATTATTTTGTTACAATAATTTTTTTAGGAAAGGCATTTCTTTGATCCTTCATCAATAATCGTATTTTCGGGCATTTATCCAAACATTCTTTCAAATTATCATTTATTTTATTTTCATATTAAAAGCAGAACAGTGAGCATTCCTAATATGATTTATCATTCTTGCTCAAAATAAAACCATCACATTTTTCCTTGCATTTCTATGAATTTAAATGGACAAATCCAGTGCATTCGGAACGTTGAATACATTCATAATTAAGATCATAAATCTCAGTTTCTTTGCACCTTTTAATACATGTAGTAATATTATTTATTACTTTGTATTAGTGAGTGTTTTCATTACAGATAGCACATTACCAATAATTGGTTTTATCAATTGCAAGGTATTGTTTATTACATCTTTTTTGACATGTTAATTAGTTTATGGATATCACACCAGTTGTGCATTCTGAAAATTAATTCAAGCAGATATTAGGTGTTTTAGTGTAATCTTTTATAGGGCACTTATCTTAACAATTTATTCCATCAGGTCCTACAAAATTTGAGCACTTTTTCACACATAGTGAAAAACTCCCTTGAGATTCAATAAATTCCTTTTCCTGACAGCTTTCAACACAGCTTAGTTTATTATTTGAAACCACTTTTGGAGTTACACATTTCTCACATTTTTTGTTGACTTCAACTTCACCATCAGGACAAGTACTTTAGCAATTTATGTTTTTACATACCAACAATATCAGCAGAAAGGAGATGAGACTTTTTTACATTGTTAAATAATTCTTTTCGTTAGTTATTTTTAGAATTATTTTATTATTATTATTTATTCCAAGGAACCCTTTCCCAAAGCTTAGGGTATTAAAAAAAAATCTTACATCACTTTTTATTTTAAAAAATAATCTAGAAGATATTTATTGGACTACCAGCAGCCTATTAAGGATTAAGCTAGAAGATGAGACACAAATCATTTTTTTATTTATCTTCTTTCTTAAGAGTTATTTTGCTTTCTGGGGTAAATAATAGAACAAAAAAAATAGAACCAAATTAAAGAAATTTTCCTCTCTTTTTTGGGTTTTTTCTATTTCAAAATAAAAAATAGCAATTTCAAAGACAAATTCTTCTGATTGTTGATGGAACAACGGTTTAAATCTTCTTTTTGCTAAAAAGTCAGAATATTAATGAGTTGTTCATAAAAATTCCTCTGAAAGACTTTAAGAAATATTGATCCTTAGAGTTTTGTTAAAATTGTTAAGAGTCGCAATCAGCTGAAATAAATTCAAAATACCTCTTAATTGGTTCTAAAGCGTGGGTCTAAATAGCAAAGCCCTTCTCCTGAAGATGTGATGAAGGGGAAAATAATAAAGAAACATTATAGCTTGTTAAAAATAAAACAATTTCAGATCATTTGTATGTTATTGACTTCATTTTCACTTGACTATTAATGAGTTATCCTAACCCTATCTGACTTTAGAATATTTAAAAACTGACTTTCATGGTGTCTTCCATTATCAATCAACGAGGTTAATAGCACAATTAAAAACATATTAATTATCAAAACAGGTGTTTTTATTTGAAGGCCTACTCGTGTTGCAGATAAATGAATTTACAACTAATAGAACTCTCTTTTGATAAAGCAATCTTCAAGTGATTTTATTTAAAGAAAAAGTTTCCATACAAAGAATATAAATCTTTTAACATAAGTTGAATAACAATTTTAAACCATAGAATAAAAGTTATTTTATATATTGATAATTAATTATATTTTGTTTTTCATAAATAATAGCCTAAACAACTACCTTAATTAAATCATGAAAGACATAAGAAGACTGCATCTTTTGTTCCATCAAAAGTCTTTATTTTTTATTCTATGCTCTTTATCAATAAAAATAGGTTTTAACTCATTCATCTTTTTAAGCTTGTTTTATTTAAGAATAGACAGAGAATATTTTGTTTCCCTTTTAGTTTAATAAAATTTTATTTTTATATTAATTTATAGCTATGTCGATTTATTATGAATCCCATAATTAAAAGAAAAATAACAAGAACAATAGCATGTCTCTCTTTAAGAAAGAATAAGAAAAAAAAGAAAAAAATCAAATTTAGGTCACTTTATTAAAAAAAATAAATATCATAATGTACAACTGAAAGTAGAGAGAAAGAACTCTATTCATCAGTCATTAAAGAAACAACTACGGTTGAAATAATTAAATTTAAGATATCATTCGTTAGTACTCTACGTCAATCTTATTTTTTTTCGGCAATTCAATCATGATCCAAGTATTTGTTTCCCCCCTCTGTTATCAATTAAATACTACCAACTCTCACTCTCTATTTCTTATCAATTTCCGCTTTAAGGATAACCAGAGATGATTAGATTTAATCGATCTTGAGAACCCTTGAAAATAAAAGAGAGAAAAAAAGAAATAATATTGTTTCATAGCCAAAGAGTTTTGAGAGAAGAAGACCATAAACAAACCTTACAAATGGGCTCAGTCTTTTCAAGTCTATCTGAAAATGAATAAGATAAATTCATGCATTAGAAGGTATTCATAGAAAAATAATTTATAACAGCAATTGCAGATAACCTCTCTTTAATAGTTTAAGTCTAGGATTTCATTACCGCGTGATGTCCTAATATTATCTGTTAAAACTACTCCATAATATTTGATTAAGAGATACGGCATTTCTTAATATGTAAACTTAGACAGAAATGGTGCTTTAGGCCTTTCTTTAGCTTTGTCTACCTGCACTCTTCTTTCAGAGCTAGTTCTCGAAATTCCTAAGTGCGCGTTTCTTTTTATTAGACTAGTTTAGTATTTCTATCTTTCTCCATCTCTCTTTTAATGATCTCAATTACTTTGATTAGCCTATTTCAAAATAGCATCGAAGGTTGCTAAGTAATAGGTAAAGCCCTCGGATAACTATCTAATCTCACTTCCCTTTCATTATTCGTTGGAACGTACAAATATCCATAAATATTGAAGCATAGTCACTTAACTTTCATAAATTATTCTAAATGAATGACTGAATACATCTTATAATTGTTAGACTATGCATCATACAAAATACAAAAAATATTTGATTTTCCAGAGATAATAGAGTAAATCCAAAAGGATTGATAGCTTTATCAAGCAATATCTCTATGCTTTCTAATTTGAAAAGTCTCAGTCTAAATGTTGAGATGTAACCATAAATAAATGTCATGAGAATATCTTACTTTTATTATGCAAAACCAAATATTTTTAAGTTGCAATCAGTTTAAGTAAGAAGGTTTCAATGAAATTGGAGAGTGCTTATCGAAGCTTAAGCAACTCGAACATGCTCACTTTGAAATATCACTTATGTAATAAAATATAAATAAAACTACAACTACTTTTACTTGTTTATCTTGCTTCTTTATTCGCATGAAACACATTTCAGTAAGAATGTCTTAACTTCAGTGTCACCATGCTTTGAAGGCATTTCAAATCTCTCGAAATTATTGTCTTATACTTTTCTAATCAAGTAATCAGCTTCAAGAATAATAAAATAACTGCTATCTATTTTCGAAAGTTCTACACTCATATTTGATTTTTTTATTAGAAAAGTTACTGGATCTTTTGAGGCCTTTCAAGAGGCTGTAATAAAATCTAAAGAAAGTTTGAAGTAATCCTCAGAGAATATTAAAAAGTAACCAAAGATTTTATTTCTTGCCTATGTCTTTTCTTTTTTACTCCTTTCAAATACAGTGTCAATCCTGTTCAACCACTTAAACTCAGTTAGGAAACACTTCAGAATTTCTATTAGCTTTCTTATCTTCATATCGAACTAAAAGAGTAATTCTTCAAAATCTCAAATAATTCGAAATTATTCTCATTTTTTTTCTCTATTTCTTCCGCCAACATATTATTGTTTATTTAGTGAAAAAAGTTTTTTTGATGACTAAAATAATCATATTCTCAAAGCAATCGCTGTTTCTTCACAGACTCTCCGTTATCTTCTTATTAATAATTAGTAGTTCTTTACAATAATCTCTCCTTCATCTCCTTATTTATTTCATCTTATTTTTGTACAAATAATTTATAGAAATAATAGAGTTTCTATTGAATCCATAACCAAAATCTATGAGATTCTGGGCACGTGCTCTAAATTAATAACTGCTACTCTCATAATAAAAACTGGATATTTGCGAGTGGATAATAAAATAGCATTATCATTAAAAAATGCAGTGGCTCTCACTTGTCTTACACTAGATCCTTTCACGTAAAAGATAAATTGAATTGGGATAAAAAAATTCACAGTAATTTAGATTCTAAATGATTTTGTTTCGAATAACAGAAAATAAAATAAAAACCAGGCTCTGCATGCACCTAGACTAGTTAAGATCATCGCCATACCTAAACCCGAAAACCAAGGAACCTAATTTTTATTTGATAATATTTGATATTTAGTTTAATTCCTTTTTTTAAAATAAATGTGGCTTATTTTTCTTGTATTGATTCCATAACACCAAATAAACATACAACTCTATTATTACTAAGACATTAAGTACAGTCAAGATGAAATGAAAATTAAGTGCAAAAAACACACATTTTTTACAAACAATCATTTCTTATTTTTAACAGGATTTTCTCAACAGTATTTCTTATCCTTTGAGACTCCAAACTCATATTCATTTAGACCTTTAAACACAATTCTTGTTTTTCAAGTCTTCTACATATCCTTCAAGGCATTTCGCAACACAATGTAACTAATTGGTATGATCTTTATATTTGAATTCAGAGCAGTCAGGCTAACATATTTTGTACCCTTCTAGTTGTTTAATGAATTCCTTTTTTTTGCATTTTTTATCACAATATTCCCTATCAGCTGATATTACTCCAGTACATTATTATTCCTTTGAAAGACATTTCTACTAAACAATGCTTGTTATTTTGAACTTTGGGCACTTTTCTAAACAGAACTTTTTACCATAATCTTTAAATTCAATATGTTTGTAAGAACAATAGTACGAGCATCCATAATGATTTCCATCTGCATTAATGTGAGTATATTCATTTTCATAACACTTTTACACACATGTTCCTTCATCTAAATTGATTTTTCCAGGGCACTCAATGAGTTTAATACACTTCATATTATCATCATAGACGTCAGTTCCATCACACCTTTTAACACAAATTACAGAATCATCACTAAGCCTTAACATTAATTTGTGTGTTTATTCAGGGCAAGCGATGCACTGCTAATAATCTTCCTTTTCAACTTCCATTTGATTGTCTGGACAAGCTTCAATACAATTTTTTTATCAAGAGCTAACACACCGTTAACACATTATGAAAAAGATGTTAGACATGGCTTAGGTGGCTCTGTTTAATCGACTAAGGGGCATTCATCCTGACAGCTTTTTCCATCGAGACCTATAAATTTTGAGCACTTGCTCACACATTCTAAAAACCCAAATTTAGTTTTTTCTATGAATTCAGCATCATTACAGCTCTGTCCACAGGTTTGCTTATCTCTTGAAATAACATTTGGTGAATAGCAGTCCCTACATTCTCCCTTGACTAATGTTTACCAAAAGCGACATGTTCTTTAGCAATCGATGAATTAGACTGCAAGTAAAATTAGCAGAAACGAAAGGAATCTGTTTTTCATTGCTAATTATTTATCTTCTGATATTTATTTTTATTATTTTATTGCAAAATTATCTCTTTTTTTCCAGGATTTTCCTGGGGGGTTTTAAATGATAATAAAGAAAAGAATAGAATACTAAGTAGTTTTATTTAAAATAATTAATCCAATGAAGAAATATCTATTTTAACTACTGGTCTGATAATTATTAATCCATTAAAAAGAAAAAGATAGATTAGAATAGAATATTATTATTACCATTACCAGAGAGATGGATGCTCTAAGCAATTACCTAAATACTTCTAATAATGGTTTTGCAGACTAAATCCTCTTTTTAAAAATTATATCCCCTTCATTTTCTTTGGTATTTAATAAGATTCCTTCATTTTGGTTCTTTTAGTAAATCATCTTTTCAAAGGAGTTTTCTAGTTTTCGTTTTTGCAAAAGCTGCAACAGATTAGATAAAAAAATTGTTTGGAAGAAAGTAATAAAAAGAGTATTCCATAACAATTACACGAATAATGTTAATAATGGTGATCAAAGAGCTTAAATCAAAAATTTCGAAATGCAAAATTCTACTTTGAACTAAAAATTAGATCATTTGGTTCGATTCCGAGTTCAAACAAAGTAGATTTTCTCAAGAAAAGTTATTAAAATACCACAAAGCTTGTGAATTTATTAACATTATGCTGGATCAATAATAACAAAGAAATTTTAGCAAACTAGACTAAAAATAATAAAAACAATTTCCATCCAGTTTTTTTTAATTTCACTTGCCTAATAAAAAGGCATAAAATTATTCTATCTGGCCTTAGAGAGCAGGGAATGTGATTATTTTTTTTTCCAGTGCCAGCCAGTCAAGCAGGTTGGCAATAGAAGTTATAAAAGTTATTGATTTACAAACATATATTTGTTAGAAAAATAATCATCCCTTAATTTATTAATCATAATGCTGTTTGATGTGGGTTTTTGCTTCTTCTAAAGATGAAATTCTTCCCTTTAGTTAAAGAAATGACCAAAATCAGATTAAATTGTATTAAAATTTTTATTTTTCTTGGTAAAGCAAGAATGTTGAAGAATCTTTCTGATTTAATTCAAGGGAGCTTTAATGATTGACCTTTTGAATAAGAAAGAAAAGAAGTAGAAAGCATAAAAAGAAAATCGTCCTCAATTAGGATGATTATATTAGCTTTAATAAGCATAAGTACATGCTATGATAATGGAATGCAATTTCTTTTTCATTTCAATTTAAAAGTTTTTTTATTTTCTTTTATTATCTTAGCTGATTGCATTCATAGAGTTTTTCTTAATTGTTTACCAACAATTTAATTATTCTCTATGCATACCCTTTCTATTCCTCAATTCTACGTAGACTACAAAATCAAAATCTTTCTTAAAAAATCAAAAAATAACTTTGAAAATCAACTCTTCTCAAACAATGAAAACATAAATGGCTACACAGATTAAAACACTCATTTTACCACTTGCTCTTATGCTCCTACTATTTGCAGCATTACCGAATGTAGTGCTATTTGAAAAATAGCAAGTTTCATCTATTTCAACTGAAGTAGACCCATCAAAAGGGCATGACAAAGTGATTTTATCAATTTAAGGAAGAGAATTATCTATCACTTCAGTTAAATTATCATTGTAATGCAAGCATTTATACTATCCAAAAAGCTGTTTCTTTCCAAAAATAGCACGAAGGCTTAATCCTTTAACAGTTGGATTTCCCTCTCGTCTCAAATCAATATTTTCTACTAAAGCAACTGGGAACTTTTTGCAGCTATCTTATGTGCAAAGAGGGTTATCCCTAAGGATGAAAAGGAGAATTCCACTTTAATCAGGATCTGTGTTACTAGTGTTTATTTCAGTTAAATCGCGAGGATGCTTTCTCAAGATGGTATCAATAATAAAATACTTTTAAATACTCTTCCCTTTATCTATTAACTGTAGACACACTAGTAGGTTGCTTTTGCTATCAACACAGTAAAGGTTGTATTTCACAGACGAGAGACTATCCTTCAAGAGAATAGAAAAATATTGTTTAGCAAACTCTTTGAACATTGAAAGCAGCCCTATCAGCTCTGAAGGCTTAGAGATAAATTAAGTGCTAATAAAGTCAGCAATGTCGACCTTAACTTATTCGAAGTCCTAGACAGTGTCAGCATTCTCAAGATAAAATACAAAGGTTTCAATAGCTTCCCTGAGTGAGATGGATTCTTTACACCCTCCAATTTACTGATTTTCTTTGTGAATAATGAAAAATTACTCATGAGGTCTACAGTCCTCACATTTTCTTTCATAAGAAAAATAATTAGGAGATGGCTGTTTTTCTATTTATTTAGCTAATAAACACCAATTCACACATCTCCTTCCATCGGGAGATTCCAGCTAACATGAGTACCCATGATCTGTTTTGTTTTTACACTCGATTGGATCTGTAGTTTCATCAATAATCTCATTGTCTCCGGAGCATTCATTCTTTGTGACACATTTTCCTTCTTTAAGAATCTCTGGTTATTAACATTTGGTATCACAACTTCTCCCATCAGCAGACATAAAGTAGTTTTTACAATCAGCCCTATTCATTGTGCATGTCTTCAATGGGATTATTGTAATTTAGTTATCATCGCATATGTACTTGCAACTGTTGTCTGCTTCACCTTTCCCATCAGTATAGTAATACTAACAAGCTTTACACTGCAATGGATACCACGAGTAAAAAAACACTTCAACTGGAACCTCTTTATTTTGAGAATCACATTTTTTAATACATTAAATGCCATCAGATGAAATGAAATCTGGGCAATTCTCTTTTTTTTATAGCATAGCTTCCTCTCTTTGTCTGTAATCTGGCCTTCGGAGCAAGTTTCTTGGCAGCTTTGTTTTTCTGCTAAATAATATTCAGTGCAAACTGTGCATTTTTTGGAAACATTCGCCTCTCTCTTCTTTAAATCGCACTATGTTATACACTTTTTTTCATCTTCAGAACCTGCAACCTCACATCCCCTAATATCTGCATGACATTTCTAATATAGCTCATCTGTAACCATATTTTCAGGACATTATTCTGTGCAATACATTTTGCCATTTTATTCATATTAATAGTATGAATACCTGCAGTAACCATAGCATTCCAAATAACTGCCTTCACTCGAATTAATAATAAATTCATTTTCTTGGCATGATTCAACACAGTATTTCCAATCATATGAAATAACATCTTTACATTCTTTTTTATCTTTAAAGCATCTCTTGTTTTTACTATCTATAATATAATAACTAGGGCATTATTAACTACAATAAGTATTGCCATGTTCTTAATATTAGAATTCAGAGCAACCTAACTAACATTTTTATAAGTTGCCTATTTTCATAATAAACTCTTTTTCTTCACATGATTAAAATAAGGGCAGTTTTTGGAGCATTCTTTTAATGATTTATCATTCATGCCGAAGATAAATTTTCCACATGTTTTCTTACAATTCTTTGAATCTAAATCGATAAATCCTATGCATTCGGAACGTTGCATACATTAATAATTGGGATCGTACATTTCAGTTTCTTTGCATTTTTTCAAACATGTATAAGCATTATCAATATTTAATTCTTAGTGAGTGTCTTTATTACAGATACCACATTACCGATAATTCTTTTGATCAATTGTAAGCTCATAGCTAAAACAGCTTTCTAGACATATTAATTTGTCTATGGATATCACACCAGTTGTGCATTCTTCAAATGATTTCAAGCAGGTATAAGGTGTTTTAGTAATATCTATTAGCAGGCAATTTTAATTCTAACAAAATATTCCATCAGAATTTAGATAATAAAAGCAATTTTTCACACATTCTGAAAAACTCCAGTAATATTCTTTGAATTTATTGTCCCGACAGTTTTTAACACAGCTTAGCTTATATCATATGAAGTTACATTTGGAGCTACACATTTCTCACATTTTTCGTTGACTAGAACTTCACCATCATGACAATCACTTTAGCAATTGATGTATTTATATGCCAGCCATATCAGCAGAAAGGAGATGAGACTTTTTTACATTGTTAAATTTTTCTTTTCGTTATTTATTGCGGCATTAAGTGCCATCAGATGAAATAAAATCTGGACATTCTTATTTATTTTTGTAGCAAAGCTTTCTAGATTTGTCTGTAATCAAACCTTCGGGACACGTTTCTTTGCAGCTTTTTTCATCTGCTAAATATATTTCCTTGCAAACAGTACATTTTTTAAAACAACTGTCTCTAAAAAGTCTTGGTTGCATGAATTCACACATCTCCTTCCATCGGAAGATTCCAGCTGGCATGAAAATCCTTGATCTGCTTTGTTTTTACACTCGATTGGATCTGTAGTTTCATCGATAATCTCATCTTCTCAGGAGCATTCATTCTTTGTAGCACATTTTCCTTCTTTAAGAATGTCTGGGAAATTGCATTTGGAATCACAACTTCTCCCACCAGCAGACATAATGTAGTTTTTACAATTAAGCATATTTATAGTGCATGTCTTCAATGGTATTATTGTAATTTAGTTATCATCGCATTTGGGATCGCAATAGTTTCCTCCAGTGATGTTTTTCTTTTAAGCATAACTTCCTCTCTATGTCTGTAATCAAACCTTAAGAGCAAGTTTCTTTGCAGCTCATTTCATCTTTCGAATAATAATCGTTGCAAACAGTACATTTTTTCTACACAATTGCTTCTCTATTATTTCTGTCTCATGACGTATCACAATATTTTCCATCTACCGACATTGTAATCTTACATCCATAAACATCTGCATGACATTTATGAAGCAGCTAATCTCTAACCATTTTTTCTGGGCATGTCCAAACACAGTACTTTTTCCCTTACTCTTCATACGATAGACCTTTACATTTCAGTAAGCATCTAATATTATTGAATTATCTTCGATTTTCATAATAAATTCATGCTTTTGACATGATTCTTCGCAAGATTTCCCAGCTGCTGAAACTGCAACCTCACATTCTCTCGAAGATGCATAACATTTATTGTTTTTCCTGTCTATCGTATAATATTAAGGGCATTTATCAGCACAATGCATATTATCTTTAACCTAAAATTAGAATCCTGAGCAGCCTTGTTCGCATAGTTAAAATGCTTCTTTTGTTTGAACAAATTCATTTTGCTCACATGAACTAACACAAGATTTCTCATCAGCTGATATTATTTTAGGACATTCTGCAAAGCTTGAAAGACATCGATTATCATCTGAATATGTGATAGTACCTGCAGGACATTCATCAGAACAATACATTTGATCATCCTTTTTAAATGTGTATTTATTGGTGAAAGAAACACATTCCTGATAAGGCTTACTGGTACTGACATAAATGATCTCATTTTTACAATTTTCTACACATTCTTTGCTATCTTCCTTGACAAATCCAATGCACTCAGAAGGACTAATACATTTAAAATTATAATCCAAAACTTCATTCTCTTTACAGTTCTGTAAGCATGTCGGAACATTATTTATTGTTAATATCTGATGTGTTTTCTTGGGGCAAGGAGAACACGAATAAAAAGTTCTGTTATCATCTGCTACTAAAGTAGTTATGATTTCTTTTTTCAGGCAATTCTCTTCACAGGAATGCTTATCAAAGGTAATAACTTTTGGTATAAGGCCTTACTCACACTTTTTGCCGTTTAAAACTTCACCAGCAGGACAGCAGTCAATAAATTTACATACCAGCAAAATTACCAGAGAGCAAAGGAATTATGGTTTCATTGTTAGTTCGTTTTTTTGTTATTGTTGTTATTTTTTTCAGAAAATGATTGTTTTTGGTTTTTAATTTATTACAAATATTATCCCCTTCTACCCAAGGATTCATGGGTTTTAAAGGATTAAAATCGAATATGGAAGCAGATATTGTATGGTGAAGCTTGATAAAAAGTAAAACAAATAATAGATCTATTTAGATCTTGTAAATTATTATGGTTTAAGAGTTTTAATAATCTTGCTCCAGCAGGAAATGTAAATTGTTAGAATTGATCATATTCAAAATCAACTTATGAACCAAAATCCCAGATTAATTAATTCGTTCTAAAGCTTGAGCAGGCAATTGCTTTTTTTATTAAGAAACTAGATAATTGCTAAGGGGGGTCTTTCATCATATGAATTTAGTTTTAATAAAATATCCCATGTGATCGCTTGTTATTTTTCTCACAAATAAAACCCATTTTCATAAATATTTATTTGCATGTAAAAAAATGACTCAACTTTCAGTTCTCTAATAATTTAGCTTTCCTAATTCGTTCTAGTTTTATTTTTATTCTTTTTTGCAAGAGTCAATCAATCTGCTGGTAGCAGTAGTACTATCTAAAACCTAATAATTTTCAATCATATTTTGTTTTTGGTTATCAATATCCTCCCTTAATCTATTTTTAGAAAATTTGCTTGCTTGTTAAAAAAAGGAATTCACAAAAATCAACCCCAACCCCCCTTCTTTTCAAATTGCACATAATTCAAGGAATTATATTTGAAGAAATTGGGGAAAACTGGATTCGCCAAACTAATAATGCTAAACTTTCACATTCTTTCAATAGGCCTTTTATGATACTAAATTGTTCTAAATAATTATTTTTTCGGCAATATTTTTTATTTTTACATGCAAAAAATGAATTGCATTTGATAAATAGTTTTAAATAGATTTATTAAATTAAAAGTGAGAGAATCTCTCAGCATTTTTAGCTGCAAAGACAAAAAAGGGATACATGAGATTGGAAAAAGTGTTAACAATACAGTTAAAAGAAAAAGCCTATTTGTTGAGAATTCTATTGAGTTTTATAATTTAAGAAATAGATAATTATTTTCTTTTTTAGAAAAATAAGAAAAGAGAGGAAGGATATGGACAAAAAAATGAGAAGATAATAGTTATTTGTAGCGAGGAAATTTTTTCAAAGAAGAAAGAAAGCGAAAGAGATTCCAAAAAGGGGGGAAGATCATTATTTAATATTAAGGAAGTAAATAAAATAAAAGCAATCAATCAATCAATTAATTAATTAAAATTCAAAGAAATATTGAAAGCCCAACCTAGAAGAATCAACCACAACACATATGGATCTACCAACCTCCTCAACAACTCCAGTTATTCTTAAATCCGAGACAGGTGAAGAAGTTGTCTTTGACGCGAAATTCATTGAACTCAGTGATCTTGCAAAAAACGCTCCAGTAAGAACTGACCCTTTGATCACTGATATCAGCACTGAACTTTTGAATTGGGTCAAGACCTTCTCTGAAAAGCACAATTATTCGGCAGCTTCGATGACTTACACCTTCCCAACTGTTGTCAACAACCCTCGTGGAAATCTCAGTGAAATAAGCTACGAACTTTTGGCTGGATTTTACGTAGAAGGTAATATTGCTGAGACTGCTAAGAGGATCGCACCGTACATTACTGTGGCAGATAAACTCTAATTCAGAAAACTCTACACAACATTGAATGTCTTCTTGATCTCTCCTTTGCACATCGATGAGACCGAGAATTCCGTAAAGGAATTCATGGAAAACTTTAATCTCAAGGAAGATGAAGATTTCTCCCCTGAGAAGATCAACAAAGCGATTAAAGACAACAATGAGCTGTTCGAACTTGTCGTCAAGAGATTCGAGGACAATGTTAAAGCTCTCGATGAGATTCAAGGTATCGTAGATTGAGTGAGATATATTCAAAAGATATTGATTGCCTTGCATTTTTAAAAAAAATTTATTCAAGAGACATGAGCGATCATGTTGTTATGAGACGAACATATTTTTGTAAAACTATTCATTCCAATGAGAGATTAGCTTAAGTAATCTGTGGATATTGTCGTTGGAGTTAGTTTATTTTTTTTCAGAGAGCCAGAGGGAAGATCTATTCCGAGCTAGAGGGAGGAAAAAAAAGAGTATTTTTAAAATTCAATTCTTCTCAATCAATTATTTAATATAAAGTTGATATTTTTGAGTGAAAGGGAGCTGAAAGGGTGCTCCAAAATAATAAAATAAGAATCCAGAGGGAAAGAAGAGTGGAGGGAGGTGGTATTTTCGTTTTTTTTCCTTAAATTTTTGGATTGAAAAAAGCATTTAATTTGTCTGAATTAAGTGAAATAATAAAGCGAAGAGATCTGTGAAATGATAGGACAACAATAGAAAATAAGAATATTTCCCATTATGTTTAGTATTTGCCCTTTGATCTCTTTATTTTAAAACTTCAAACAGATAAAATACAAAAAACATCTTTTTATATTACATCCAAAATGTGCTTTATTAATAAACCCAAATCATAAATCATAACAGTAGACATTCTTTCAAAAAGGCTATTCTCTTTTGTTACAAATATTAGAAACTGACATATAAGAATATCAAGATATTTACAAAATAATTTGAAGTGGGATTTCTTTATTCATTATTAGCCACTTAGTTTTAAATTAAATGAGTACATGGGTTGATTTGTTTTTTTGATAGATCAAACACTACTTTTGACTTCTCATTTCCCTTTAAGAAGCTGATAAATAGCATTCACATGTGAAAGACTGACTTTATTCAAGCATCTTAATATATATTCCCTTGAATACCCAAACGATTCAATATGAGCAATGACAACCTCATCAAACGCTTTATTGCTTGTTGCAACTGATTATGTCATATTGGTGTTATTGTCAAATAAAATATCCAATCCATTTTTACTGCTATTATCCTTTCCATCTGGTATCTAGACTCCTCTCATCCAGTTACTTGACAGAATCTCTTACATTCCTGCTCTCTCTTTAACCTTCGTATTCAGCAATCTAGTCAATACCCACTACCCATCTTTGGACACTTTAGAATCAGCCATTTCATCTACACTGAGCACCCCACTGACTATGCTCCTATGCAATTCTACTAGATTATTCCCTTTGAATGGCACCTTTCCGAACAGCAAAATATACAGTAGCACACCTAGACTCCAATAATCACTAGCAAAGCCTTCATAACCCTTATTTAAAATAATCTCTGGAGCTAAGAACGCAGGAGTTCCACATTATTCTGTCATTCTCTACCCTGGAGCTATCATTCGAGAAATTCCAAAATCAATGATTTTCAACGCCCCTTTCTCATCTATCAGCATATTATCTAACTTAATATCTCTATGCAGCACCATATTCCCATGGATATACTGCAATCCACTTAGGATCTACGCGAGCATTGCCTTCACGGCATCTTCAGGGAATGGCTCACCATTTCGTTCTTTCATGATTTTCATCAAATCCGAACCTTGAAAATACTCCGTGACAATAAATATCAATTTTCTATTCTCGAAAACTTCCAGTAATCGCAGCACGTGCTTGTGATTACTCAGTTTCTTGAGGATTTAGACTTCCTGGAGAACGCGTTTTTTCGCGCTGTCACTTCGAAGAATGTTTTTGTCGATCATCTTAATCGCAACGAGCTTCCCAGTAAGCAACTAAATAGCTAAGCAAACCTTTGCGAATGCTCCCTTACCGATTACATGCAGCATCTTGTAATATTCTTGACTTGTAGATAGAGCTTTGTTTTTGATTTTAAATGTCTAGGAGATCTTTCGAATTAATTTACTTCGTTCTTTCCTGTATTCATCCATGTTCAAGTGAATTCCTTGCAGATGTTCTAATTCTATCTCGTAGTTGTATGCCTTTTTTTGGAACAAACACCAAACATTTTTAAAGAAAAAATAATCATTTCCTGACAATTTTTTCAAAAATTTCCCCCTTATTACTTGATAATTATGCTGCTTAGTGCTAGGCACTAAATTAAGCAGTTAATCTTCCCTGTGATCAGAACGGATTGAAGCAGATTCTGTTTTGTTACTGCTACTCGTTCGACTTTCATTAATCTTGTGTTCTTCATTATCTCCTTCGTGTTCTTCTTCTTCGCCATCATCTTAATCTGCTTCTTCAGCTTCTAAATCGTTTTCCTCATCATATTCCTCGTAGTGTCCATGTACCAATTCTCTGCTTCTTTGATCTTCCTACATGCCTGCATCATCCTTATCTAAATCATCCAAAAAAAGATATTTTAATACAATATTTTCCATATTTTTGCATCAAAATCTTACCAAAACTTTCTTATCTTGAAAAGTTATTATGGGTATGATTCTCCTCCTCCTTCTTATCCGATGACTACCCATTAATATTACTGCTGCTACCCGAGAATATCTGTGATTTCTTGATTTCACTTTTCGTCGAGTTCTTGCTGTTTTAGCAAGATGTTGGCTCTGGTGAGAATGGCTATTATTATATATATTCTGGATTGATTTCAAGATATTCAGATGATTTGTGGGCAATATTATTAGAACCCGGTGATTATCTGAACTTCGCAAACGCATTCGAAGATGTCTAAGGCTTGCTCAGATGTGTAGTGCCTGCATTACTACTACTATTGCTATTAGTAAATTTATATTTCTACCCTTTCTCTCCATTCGAATTCTCTCTTTTTCTATTACTCGGGATAACTAAATTTCTCGAAGAATGCACTTCTTAAGAATCATTAAAACAAGACAAAATCAATGTATTTTAACTTGTTTTCCCAGTAGCTGGTGCGCCAATAGTCGTTCTACTCAATACTCCTCCTGATACGCCTATTGTACCTTTATTCCCTTATATATCTTCTTTCATCGTCTAAGTGCTCGTCACAATGCTAGATAACCCAATTGCTTCTGTGGAAAGTAGTTTTCTGTTCTTAATATCAATTTTAATCGAAGATATGCTTTCGCTAAGATTCTATGATCCATTAAGATTCCAATTTATTCTACTTGCACTGCTGTTAATTGAGCGCTGGCCTGTGAACTATTAGAATTATTATGATTGCGCTAATGATTAACTACCACTACTACTACTCCCTGGTAGCAACGATGGGTTTGTAGTATTATTGCTATTTAATGCATTATTATTGCTGTGATTTTTAGAATATGAAATATTTGGTTTTTCAAATGGTTTAATAGTACCTCTTTTGGAGCTGCTGATACTTCTTTAAAGCACACGCTATTGGGAGAGAATATCGAGCATATTCATATTGTTACTCTTAGCACTCCATCTAGATCGATCGTGGATTGAAGATGCAGAAGACTACTACTGTTACTTCTGATTATTATTGTTGCTGGCATTCTCATCATTTGAGTTATTCATATAATTACATAAATCAATGATCATCTTCTTTGTGTATTTCTCATTCATTTTGTTAGTGTTTGTAGTATTCTCAGGAACATTATTCAACTTTTACCTAGCATGATCTTTGCTTTTACTGTTATCTTTATGAATTGACTTTGTAAGTAAATTTCTAGAATTTGCGCTATCCTACCTAGGATTGCTTCCATCAGCTCTACCGTTATTCTACGATTATGTCAATTAATTACTTCCAATACTGCTCATCTCATTGATATATCTTCCACTGACTGCAGAAATACCGATATTACTCTAAGCTACTCCACTCGCAACGGAGAGTCGTCTATCTTTCGATTCGTTTCTTCGAATCTACTAAGCAACTTTATAATAACTCTACTGCTATGAAGACTAACCTTAATTCGCTGCTAATGTCGACATAGGTGAATTGATTCTCATATGAAGCTTCCCTTCAGGTGATGTACTCATTTCTGTTCTTGAATTTTATATTTTACTTCGATTAATTGTAGTACTATTCGTTTATTTATCCTATTATTAGCTGGTTGTTGGATTAGTGGTAGTAGTAACAGGTAACTATTATCCTCTAGTAGATATAATATTACTTGGTTTGAATGGCGAAGCAATAGTATTATTATTAGCTGTACCGTTATTGACGGATGATTTCAATGTAGTAGTAGAAGGGCTAGCTTATCGGAGATTGTTATTGGAATATTAAGCTGCGAAGTTTTATACAAGTTAATGATGCGGTGTTTGTGAATTATATGGGATAGTGTTGTGGGTAATTGCTGGTTCATATGCATGTCGCTTCGATGGGGAGTGAGTGAATGTAGACGAAGAAGATGGGGAATTACTTAGTTTGTCTTTTTGAGACATTTAGAATGCTTAGACTAAAGGATGCTATGAATGTTGACTATTTTAGGGTTAATTGGAAGATTTGCTCGGATTAAGGGTAGTATTGTGAGAAGGTGTCTTAGATATGAATGTGCTACTCGCTAATATGTTATTGTTCTTTTCATAGGTGGCTGGGGAATATTATTATTGCTATTCAGTGTATTGAATGGATTATGATTTTGGATATTATTACTAATCTTTGCTGTTATTGAAGATGTTTTCAGAGAGATTTGATAGGTTCTCATTGGAGAAATTAAACTAATTCGTCAGAGTGGCAGTAGGATTATTATTAGTATTGTTATTATTATTAAAATCATTGGAAGATTATTCCAATTAATCTAGTTTTTAGAGTGAATCTGAATTGTTATTGTAATTTGTTGTTGTGGTTGTAGTTGTAGTGGCAGTTGTTGTCGTTGTAGTTTTAGAACTTCCTCTGAATAACTAAGTCATTTAGATATCAACAGGAAGGGTAGATACACTACTACTGTTGTTATTGCTAAATTGAAATGCTGTAGGATTATTTATCAGCGATTGAGGTGACGAAGAATACATTTACGTTGTTGACGTCTGCGGGGATGTTATCGCTGTTAGATTATTGGTAGTGTTGCTGGTGATGGAAGAGGTTGGGATTGTCGAATTAGTTAAACTGATTTGCTTGTCTACTTGGAGACTCTAAGGGTTTGGGTGATTGAATGTGGAGATGGTATATGTTGGCTATTGTAGTAATTGCGACTATTGGTGATTGTAGTTGCTGTTCACGCTGTAAACGTTGGAGTTGTTTTAAATCGAGCTATGATGGGTAGGTTTCTAAAGATGGCTGTCAGTATTAGTTGTTGGGATAGTATGATTATTATTCACAAATGGATTCACTGATGAAGTTAGAGATGAACAATGAGAAGCATTAGTTAGATGGGAAGCTACCGAAGGAAACCCATGGGAATGAGAAGAAGCTACTCCAACTCCTGAAGACGGAGTAGGTGATTATGCAGGTTAAAATACACTACTAGCTAAAAGGAGGGTTTGAGCAGTTGGTGTAGCAGATGGGGTTGTCAAGATCCCAGAGGAAGAAGAAAAAGAAGAAGGGTCCGCAGATATTTTGAAAACTGCACTTGCTGATGTAGGGATGTTTAGGGTGTTTGAGTTCGAGCAGAAAGTAGTTGCTTTCTTGTTACTGTGATTGTAGTGATACTAAGGAAAGAGCTGAGAGTTATGCTTGTTCTGATGCTGCTCATACGATGATGAGGAGAAAGAAGAAGAGTTAGGCACACTCATTTGCCTTTTTTTGTCTTGATTCCGCTAAGCTAGGAGAGCTAAACAAATGCACGTAGAATAGTTTAATTATTTGTTTTGTGTGTGTTATTGTGTAAATATGTTTGGGAAGATTATTATTCCTCCTTATTTTATTCAGTCAGTCAATAAATCGGGTAAATAAATATAAGTTGATGTTGCTCTTTTCTTTCTTTCTCCCTCCCCCCCCCCCCTCCCTTCTTCTTCCACTTCTTTATTGCAGTTTCGCGCATCATACTGTTATCAATGAAAAGGAGGGAAAAAATAATAAATTGACATACTATCTTTGTAAAAAAGTTCCTTAAATCATTAGAACTTGTCCTAGTGCATTTTACCTTCTTATGCGCTGATTATCTCTTCTCGCTTCATAAAATGAAAGGAAATCAACTAGATAATGAGTAAATCCACTTGAGAAATCGCACAGAATCACTTTTATCATGTATTTTGTATCTCTCATCATAAATTATCTGATTTACACTTTATGTCTTTATTTTTCAATGAGTTTTATCAATTTTAATGTCTTTTTTTTCATGTCGATCCATTCATGATAATTTATTTAATATTTTGTGACTAAATGTTTTTAAATTTTACTGTTTTGTTTGTTTTTTTTCACTCTCTTTCTTGAAATAAGCTATGAGGATATCATTTTTAATGAAAATAAATATTTTCTCTTAAAATAAACAATAAACATGTTATTTAAAACTGAAATGAAAGAAAAATACATGAAAAATTGCTTTAAAAATACAGCAAAATTCAAGCTAATTTCTTTATTTTTTACAATGGAAAAAATGTGATCTATTCAATCCTTTGACAAAGGTTTCAATGAAAACAAAAGAAATTTTTCCAATTAACTCTTTAATAATAATAATAGATAAATTCAATAAATATCTCCCCACAAGCATACGGAAGGAACAGTAAAGAAAGGCAACCGTATTTCTTATTTCTTAAAACAATCTTTAAAAAAAACTGTTCTACAAAAAATAAACTAGAAAAAGTTACAATAAAAAATGAAGAGGACCAAGTTCAGAACGGAGGCAACCATCAAGAACAGTTGCTTGGAGTATAAAAGCAAAGAAGGAGTCATCATGTGCTTTGCTAACAACGAGCAAACTGTCAACCCTTCCGCAGTAGGATAAGCCGCACCTACCAACAAAGTCTGCGATAACTGCATTAGGGAAGTCTGCACAATATAAATAAATTCCACTCTCTTGCCGTTGACTCCTTCGTTAAATGCTCTCCTTGAAGCAAAACCTTCACCTTTTATTCTCCTTGACAAGTATGTGTTTTAAAAAAGAACTTTAAAAATATCCAAAGTTAATTATTTTATTGTAAACTTTCTCTTTTTTTACCTTGCTAGGAATGGCAACATGTACGACAAGTTGTTTTCATAGATTACCTTGTCATAGGTTGAAGCCATCAAGGCAACTCTCAAGTAAAATCACTAAAATAGTATTGGATTTCACATAGATTGTTGTTGCTATGTTAGTTCGACGAACCTTCTTGACTTTGAGACTCTCATCATGAATTTACCTTGCATCAGAGCAATTGAAGTATCCACAGAGTAAGAGACAAATTGAGAAATATTTTTTACTCAACAACATCTGAAATACCCTATATTTATGGATAAAAAACAGCCCAAATGATCCACTTGATAGAGACGGATGCAATCATTTAGCTGCGTTACTTATGCAACTCAACAATATCGCGAATATCAAACTCCCTATCTTGTAATTCATTTTGATAAAAATCAAGATATTTTTGGTCGTTATTCGCTCTAACTAATCTTTTCTTTTGCACTCAAAGTGAGAACACATTCATCTCTGAGGACTAAAAACTCAAACTCGTAGATACTCATTTGAAGGAAGTGCCAGTGAAGAAAGTGCATTTGGATCTGCAATTCAGCATTCAGATCAAAGAAGAAATTTTCTTACATCTTATCCGCGCTTTGGGGAATAATACCAGTCTCACTGATCTCCTCATTAGTTTACCAAATAACAAATCCATAGCGAATAATGGACTGAATGAAGTTGCCTCGTTGATTTAGAATCAGTCGAAATTGACATCCTTGCATCTGAATTTCATGTCGAATCTGTCATTCGAAGATCAACAGCTTGTCGATTTAGCTAATGCCTTGCAAGGGAAAAATGAAATCAAGACGATTTCCTTGAATTTCCAGTAAGAACGAACATAGCAAAAAATATACTTTTAAATCAATAATAATCTATTTTTTGTGCTGAAATCATAGTAAAAATGATAACTTCACAGATGTTGGGCTAGTTAAACTCGCTGATAGCTTTGCAAACTACTCCAAAGCTGAGAAAGTCTTCTTGGATTTCCAGTAAAAGAAATAAAATAATAAATAAAAAATGGAAAATCTACTGCAGTTTCATGGGGTAATTTATTATTTTTCTGCTTGCCTTTCTTAGCAACAACACAACATTCACGGATAGCGGTGTGTACAGCCTCGCAAGCGGGTTAAATCGTATGAAAGTCATCAGCAGTCTCCATGTTGATTTGTGTGAAAACAAAAGCCTAACTGATAAATCACTTTCAGCACTTGCAAGAATGCTCATTAATAAGCAGAACATTCAATCACTCCACGTCAATCTAGGGTAATACAAAAGAGAGAGAGAGAGAAACTTAAGGCGTTTATCTGCTTACATTCGTCTCATAAAATTATTATTTCTGAATCTAAAAAAATAATTAATTAATTTTGTCTTCTGTTTTATCCCTAGGAACTCAGTCAATTTGACATCTCAATCCTTCATAGACTTCGCCCAAGGACTGGAATATATTACCGATCTCAAGTCCCTTTACTTGAATTTCGAGTAAGCATATCAAAATCATATGAATAAGATCTTTTATTGAATTCATTATGTTCCTAAATCTAATTGTTAATTCCTATTTTTACAGAAAGAGCACCCAGCCGAATGGGCAATCACTATGCTTAATATCTAATTCCATATCTAAATATGTGAATCTCAAATCACTTACCATCAATTGTCGGTAAGTTATCTTTTATTTAGAAATAAGATATTATCTTTATGAAATCTCTAAAGACACATTTCCTGTCGTTTAATTACTTGATTCAGCACTAGTTCTGCTACTCGATAATGTACAAACGTTATTCAATTTGTGATTGTTTTGTAACCAAGTGGGAATCATAACATGGATGATCAAGTCAACAGTGCAATGGTCAAGTGCTTTAAAGAACTCAAGAAAATCACAACTTTCTAACTTTATCTTATGTAAAAAAAAGAATTCCAATTATTTTTAATTTTGGGTATCTCTTCACCTTCAACCCTTTGTGTATCATCCATAAACTCCTCTCCTTCCCTCTCCCCTACCCTTTAATATGGTTAATAACTTGTTTTTCTCTTAGGCACGGTTTCTTTAGTTCTGTCAAAGATTTCCTCGACAGATTCGAAGAAATAAAAACAGACAACGATCTTTCTTCTACAATGCATTCTTCCTGAATCATGCCAAGTATATCCATAGCCTAGTAGATATGATAGGGTATTATCTAATCACTCTCTTTTCAGAGTTTTTTACTCGTTGTTTACCAATAAGATATATTTTCATTAAAAAATCAAAAATACTGATATTCGAGAATGTCAAATATAATTTAATATAAACACACATGCATTTCAAATACATAATTTTCCCTAATCTTTTTATTCATTTAGCTTAAGTGCTTTTCTGCTTATTTGCATTGCCTTGTACGCTACTAACTTGTTTATTGTTATTGATACTCATTGCTAAAAGAATATCTTCTTTGTATTTTTCAAATTCTGCATACATCTACACTGCTGATTTGTATTTCTCCATGCTATCTTACAAGCTAATCTAACATATTAACCTTGCAGATTAAAACTATTCATTTTGTTACTGTGAATTCAAGAGAATCCTCGAGCACAAGACTGTTTAATCATTTTTCATTATGTAAATCTCCTGGAATCTATCCCATCGTTTATCATAATCGCCCACAAGCAATGCAAGATATTGATTGCATTTTCTTAAACAATCTGCTTAAATTACATTGGCATTACTCTCCTTAGCTAGGATGTTGTTTCTATTGAATCTCCTACGATCAGCTTCTTCTACTGTGAGGGTTTCCTACTAAGCGAAGGCAATACTTTTCATGCTTCTTCTACTTTTTCTACCGTCATCATCACTTTCATCTTCATTGTCATCATCAGACATCCGTGCGATAGATGGAGCCTAATCGAATTTACTTCGTCCACTAAGACGGCTGCTTTTGGGGGTGTTGATATTTGAATTATTGTTGGATTTGCTTGATTTTTCATATTTTCTAAGTTTGCTGGTTAATTCCCTGTTTTCTCTCTCTAACTAATCAAGTTTTCTCTTCAACGCGTTCACTTATGCTTGCAATGCTCCTGTTGTCATGCCACTGGGGAAAAAATATGAATAGCAAATGAAAGGGAGCAAGATATTAGGTGATACTAATGGATTAGTGTTAGTTTTTAGTCTGATATTGGATGAAAAATATGACTTACCTAAGGTCTAGGTTGTGAACAGCTGCACTCATGAAATAATTTCTGTGTGGCGTTCTTCTTGTGTAAATAATAATTACCAATATTTTGATGTTTTCTAGATATTAAGAATTAATCACAACTAAGGTCATCCAGTAACTGTCAAATCTTATTTGATTAGAATAAACATGCCCAAATACACAAATCTCAATAAGGTTAACTAGCATATTGTGTACTTATCCTTTAACAATTCATTAAAAAGGAATGTCTCCTTTGGGAACAAACAAACAGACAGACATGCACAAACACATATTATTATTGTGTTGTCTGAAATCACTTTTTCTCTATCTTCTACAGCTTCAGCACCATTGGATGATTCTCTTTGGTTTGTGTCAATCTTTTTCTCTTCACAGAATCGATGGATGGACCATTTGGACTGTCCCTTCCGAGCTGGCTGCGAACAGACTCTCATTGACCTGAAGGAGCTGTGTGATACCAACTTGCTTTTTCTCCACTTTAAGACAAAAAATCCACAAAAACAGAATTGTAAAATTCAAAGAACTTAAAACTGATAAAAGTCACAAATTTCAAGATTTTTCTTCTTTTTACGCTGCTTGAAAGCAAGGAACTCTGTAATAAGGGTGAAGGTATTCAACTCGTAGATCTTGATGTACCCATCACTTGTGCCTAACACAAACGCGTTCTCTCTCTTGTTTAGGAAAGTGCATCGTACTTCCTGATTAACTGGCAAGCTCACATTCTATTTGGACAAATGTTCAAGAAATAAAGGTAAATAATGAGAGAAAATGCTGTAAATCTACAAACAATAGATTCATTACTTCAATAGTCGTTTTGAGGACTGATTTCTTGGTGTCATAGATGTAAATCACTCCCTTCTTGGCAGCTGTGATCAATAAGAAATTTCTGTTGCTTGAGTAATTCAAGAAATTTCCGCCGTAAGGTTTGGTTTCAATTTAGCTCTTTGAAAGGAAAACAAGTTCAGAACATTATAAAAAGGGAGTAAATTCAAAAAATATATGAATTGAGTGGGAATATTGAGATGCAGATAATCTTATTAAAAGGATAATCTTTTTACTTATGAACCTAACAGCAGATCATGAATGCTAAGTGAAGTCAAAGAGACAGTAGCTATCATAGAGCCATGATTCAAGAAGCAAAAATCATTAACTTATCTTTGCTTGTTAGCAATGATGCTGAAGAATGCACCTTAAAACTTTGTGCTATTGACGAAGGAACAAAAAAAAACAAAATTAATTCTCTGGTTTTTATTTTTTGTAAATCTCTCAAGTAATTTATGTTACTTCTTATGGAATTTCCACATGTAGAGTGATCCAGCAGCATCAATTCCGGCAATCTTTTCACCGAACTTTGAAACTTTTAGTTGAATAATCGGATCTTTACTGGGATAGTTGTAATCACTGATTTTCGTGAATTTATTGCATGACCAAACTTCGACAATACCTCTTCCTCCAGTGAAGAAAATCGGTAGACTTGGATGGGATGCTATGCAAGATAGATCCATATCAGTCATGTTCTTCATACTACCGTACTGAGAAAGAAAACAATTGAAATAAATCAGAAATAAATATTTCTTTCTGCTTTTTTTTCTTACCTTGATAAGATCTTAAACTTCTTGATCAGTGTATGTGTCTAAATATGTGTATCTGTATTTATTAAATTTGATTTAATTCTACGATTCTCTGATTAATCTACTGGATATCAATTTCGATATGAGTTTTATCGCTGTTGGTTTATTATCTAGCATTGGATTAGTGATCTTCGCGAAATTCTTGCGTTCATCGATGAGTGTCTCTGAACTAAACGAATCTTCTTCGCAAATCGCTAGCCCATCGGGGAATCTATTTTTATTTACGATCTAATCGAAAATATCGATTCGTCGGAATGCTCGATTTGTCAAACAAATCAATTCCCTGTGAGTACATTGGAAATTATTCAAAGCGATTCCTCGAAGCTACTCTTATTTGACTTTCATGATTTCTAACCCACCTTTGAAGATTTCCTGTTTTTCTGTTTCTTACTAAGAATTCCATTCTAAATTAGGATGGCGATATTGTTATGCTAGAATCTTGATTTTCAAATGCGAAAATAACTTGTCAAAATATTCCAGATCTTTTTTGAATGACACCAGTAGCACAGGATTAATATACTCAGGTAGATTCGAGAAAATAAACGAATGCTGGAAATAAGTCGCATCGGCAGTGAGCTCTACAATATCGTAGAGAATTCTGTTCTGTTCTTAGCTTGTGAATCTCTTCATGAGTGCCTTGAAGATTTTCTTTTGGTTTTTAGCGTAGAATTCGACTTATTTTAGGACATTAATGGAGTTGAATTTATCTAATTAGCAGTCGACTTTTTCGTGACCTTAATAGTATTTCGACAAGATGATCTCGAGTGATTTGATGGATAGATAACGAAGTAAACTCAAGAGAATCATTTTGTATTTCCCATCAACGGGTCCCGTTTCTTTAGTTGTACTTGAAGGTGCTGCAGATGCTTCAATATCTTTCTTCTTTGATTTGTTATTATTATTGTTATTTTCTGTGTTTTCAATGTCTTCATAAGGAGATCTAGGAAAAGCATCAGCTAGTAAATCAGTATATTTCCTAGATTTCTATCCTTTGTATTTCAAGATTCTTGATTCACTTGCTTTCTTCGCTAGTGCTTGAATTTTAAACGAGTAATCTAACGTGTAACTTTATCCTTTTGCAATTGATTTATCACAGAAATTCACAATTTTCTTTTATAATTCGTTGACTTCTTAGAATTGTTCTAAACCTAAGTTCAAGAGGAAGTAGCAGACTAACTTGTAGAGCTTAAAGGAGCTTAATTGCAATTGAACTGTTTCGTCTTTAGCGAATTATGAGCATTCTATGTAATTAATAGTTTTCCTGAGTTAATCTGCTGTGAAAAGTGCATTCAACCAGAATAATTACTACTTCAATTTGAGACTGTTGTCAAAGGTCATACTGAAGAACAAATGTTAGGATTAAGTGCAGAACTACAGCAACAAAGCAACAGCACTTTCAATGTCATTTCTAGCTAGTTTCATGGAGACACTGTGCTGTAATGATTTCATCTTTTAGATTTTGCTATCAGCAATTTGCACAAGTACACTTTCCTTCATATCGATAAATCCACTTAATTCCCTTAAATTATTCTACAAGACGTAGAAATACTAATCCTAATCACCATCAGCTAAACTGATTTCGATCAAAAAATCAATGTGGCTAGAAGTTAATTGCTGTAAACTGATTTTTACACCTGAAAAATAAAAAAATAAAAAAATTAGCCTTTTCGGTTGCAGAACGTTGACTTTTAAAAATAATTACCTTCTTCCGCTTCAATGGTTGCTTTGTGTGTTTAATAGAAGACTAATCCTAACAATGGCATCTTGATATCATCGAAGAATTACAGAGAATACTTGAAATGTAGTGGTAGGTTCTCTTTCAACTCGATCGTTTCTTCATCTTTATCGTGGTCTTATTTATTCGATTCACGTGGGGAATCAGGCATGAAATCATCGAAAATACTGAAATCGTCCATTTGTTTCATCTACTTTTTTTAGTTCTCCCCGTCTAGCTCAAACTTAACTTTGACACTAGTTCGAAGTCTGTTGGCTAGGACTATCGCACTAGGATGGAAAGTACTCAAATCAGGCTCGAATTTAGCCTTCCAATTCATGCTGGTTTTCTTACCAGATGCGCTGAATCTAAATGGGTTTATCAAAAAAATCAGAATATCATTTCAAACTCAATTTTAAAATCTCCTTTTTTCTTCTAACTTACTCGATATTGTCTGATTCTTTGAAGCTGAAATTATACAAGGCATTCACGGAATTCACATGCTGCCCTAGAATATTGTATCCAATGTGCTGCAAGAAAATATCATTAGTTTAGATTCCAGTTTAGATAAAATGAGTTTTGATTATCTTCGTCAAAACAGGCTTTTCTTTATCAGTTTCGTATAATCTGCAGGTCAGCACGGCTAATTGAATATCTTCTAGTCGTTCGATGATGATATCCACTGCATCTTCTAATTACCCACCAAGTAAATAGAAACTTGCACTTCTTTCATATTCCTTTCTTTCTTGCAAGGCAAATGCATTTTTTCCAAATTTATTCTAAATTTCTGGGAGAGTGTTATCTTCCTCTAAAAGCTTCTGGATTGCAGCAGCTTTTTTGCCACGATCACCAGGGATAACTTTGTCGATTTTGTAGAGATTTGCGAGCCTAGCTTTTTGCTTTAGAAGCACGTATAGCAAAGAGACATCGTTTGGGTTTTTATCTTTGGATCTTGCATAGGTTTATGCTGCGATTTCTTCTAAATATGCTCGTAATTCATTCATGTTGTCGTACCTTTTTGTTAATTCGTAAGATAGAATCAGTTAAAATCATGGATTTGTTGTTTTTGTTTAGTGTTACCATAATGGAAGTCCATATTTTTTGAGGATATCTAGACTAAGTGTTTTAGAATATCTGTGTCTTCCGATGCATTCTTGAGCTAGGAAATCCTTATCTGCTGAGTGAAACGCCCAGACAAGTTCTTTGGTGAGAATGGATCGTTATTTTTAAGCTCCTCCAAAGAATTTCATATTATTGAAGACTTACAGGTTAAATATGAAAATCTAAGTGAAAATGTCAGAAGACTTCAATCGATCTTTTAAATCAATTAAGAATCCAACGAGTGTCTCTAAAAACACAGGCTCGTTTCCTTGTAAGCCAAATACTTCATTTTCCTCATTTAAGACCTTACGAAGAATCTCTAAGAAACTCTGAGAATGGTTGGCATCTTCATTGTCAGCGCTGGAAACGAAGAAACCTTCACCCTTTAATAGATTAAAGAAGATTTTAAGAAAATATGAAAATAAGTGTTATTTTCATTATTATTAGATCAAATCTTTGAATTTTGGGTAATTTTCTGAATTTTTTAATCCTTTTTCTGTTTTATTTTGTTACTTAAAGCTATGCTCCAACTAAGGAAAGTTTAGATGTGAAAGCTAATGTAGAATCATCGAATTCTTAGTTTAAATTGAGTGTTTTCTCATTGAATTTAGCGAAAAGAGAGCCTAAACGAGAAATACTAAAGGAGAATTTCGAACTCACATGCTTGAATTATTTCAGAGCTTGCATGGCTTTGTGCAATATTACTTAGGCTATGTCAAAGTATCCCATGGACAGTAACTCATAGATGAACTCAGGATGGTGATGAGGCATGATTTCTATTTGAAAAGAAAATGAAACAAAAAAAAGGTATAAACTCATGAGATCATTCAATTACAAAAAACAATCTAAAATTACTGAGAGACGACACAATTTTTCTATAGAAATTCTCTGGGAGGAGTGACTAATTCGGCGTAGGTTCCAGCATATCCCCTAGCTCAATCATTTCGTTCGAAAAGAACCCATTGAACCGAAGGATATTTTCGTTAGTTTTAACAATAATTGTGAGATCTTTTGTGACAACTATCTCATAAGCTGACGGCTTTGTGAATCTCGAAAATCTCTTAAAATAGATTTAATTAGATCTCGAAGAAGTCGTGACAAGATTCACTAAATGTGTTTGCTTTCTCTTATCGAATTAGAGATTAAACAGCATTAAGTAGTTCTCGATCAATAAAATGAAATTATTATCATAGAAATGTTTAATTAGAATATTAATCGATGAAGGATCGTAGACTTTCGTGTCAACACCATAAAGTAATGTCTTCAATGTCAATCTAGTGATTAACTAACTTCCTTCCTTGTAGAATTCGACATCGTTGCTCATGGTGATTAAATACAATAACCCACCATCAGCAGCATCCACCCAACCACTGTATTTAATGAATTCTTCTCGCTTTGCATCTGGTCTTCTTCGTATTTCTTCAATTTTCTTGATTTCCGATCCTCGTACTTCAAATAGCCCAACACATTTTTCTTCTCTGCAGAGTAGTTTAAAACTACTGTCAGAGTAGTTATAGTGGTAAACTTTGAATTTCTGCAATCCTTAGGTATCCACTGTATACCTGTACAAGACTTCCATTTTCATTTGCTTTTTGTCATTGAAAATCTCACCAGTTAATACTAACCGAACTGCTTAGATTCTGTTAGTTTACAAGGGATTTGAGAGAAATTCTATGACGATTTCGTCGCCTAACCCGTCGTGTTTGGAAACGCATTTCATCTAATACTCGAAATTGCTTTTGTCATAAGCTAACCCGAAGATCTCCTTTGCTTCGTTTGAAATATCAATTAGCTAATATTAGAGTTTATTCTCAGTGTGCAGTAACCGCATGACCTCAAGTACCTTGAATTTCTCGTCGAAGATTACCACAAAGTTCTTGTAGTGCTCCACACTCTTGACTAGAAAAAACAAATAAAAATCATGAAATATATTCTTGAGTTTAATTAAACAATCTAAACCCTTTTAAACTTGCATTACCAGCTGAGATTTTGGAAGTGAACGACCATTACCAGTTGTTTTCTTCTGAGAGGAAATCGTATTTCGCTGGGAGTACAGATTAATGTGGTTTTTGCTAATAGCAAAGATTAGAGTTGCTGTCTATTGTCAAGATACTATCACTGGAAGCATCATAGGAAAATTATTTGATTTCTCCATAGAATCGCTTGTTACTGATACATATCTTCATGTCGTTGGGTTGGTTCTTCAAAGAAAATAGACAAATAAGTGTGAAAACTCATATTTTTGAAGGGTTTTTGTAGGGTATTTTCTCTTACGACATTTTGTTAGACTTTCACTAGATTGCCTAAATAATCTTGCCCATAAAGTTCTATGTATTCCTATCCCTTTTGCTTCTTCTCTTGAGCGTAAAGTAGATAGCGAATGTACTTCAAGAGCTTTGGGTTCTGTAAAGTTTTTCATTTCAAAGTACAAATTAGCACTCAGAAATCTTAATTCTTCTTTTATTCAAAAAAACCTTACATTAAGAGAAGTTTCCCGTTAGATTTTGGAGGTTTTGGAGATATTTCTCAGATGAGAGAGACTTAGTAAATCAACTGATGTGTCCTTCAGCACAACTAGCCAATCTAATGAAGTTAGCTCGTCTTTCTCGTAGAGCCCAAAGCTATTTGAAATATCTGCTAGCGTTGAGTATTAGTATCCAAGATCTTTTTTAGAATATGACGAGTTGAAGTACACAAAAGAAAATGAAAGTGAAGCGATATTGTTGATATTATCTAGCTGCACAGTGTGCATATGGAAGAACACAGACTCATCTTCGATGCTTTCCTGCCAGACTTTTAGGACACCTTCGATGTCAATCGAAACGATCGTGTTAGCACCAAACACCTAGCAAGGAGATTTTATGCTGTCTAAAGGGGGGAAAGTAAAGTGAAAAGGGTTAAATTTTCATAATAAAAATATCTTAATTCTTCTGTGTTTTTGAAGTTTATTTTGTGTTACCTCTGAATTTGTAAGTCTTAATATCATGTTCGTGTCTCAGCACAAAATTAGTGATGTTCTCGTTTTATGTCAGTGGAGCATCTTCCACATAAGTGCCTTGCAAGTTATCGAGAATCTTCACGAAATTCCAGATAAAGATGATTGAGGAAATTTCAGACATAGTTGTGAAATAACGAGAGTCTAAAATGGAGGAAAAAAAGGAAAAAGGAATTAAAGAATGGATGGTGGGGTGGTTGAACAAATTACCTGGTGAGAATTTGACGTTCTTGATGTTCTCTTTGACTGCGAGACTGAAAATAGGCTCGATTCTGGCCACAGAATTCTCAGAATCCTCATTATTCTCAAATACCACATTCCAGATCTTGATCGAATGGCTGCTGCATGTGATTAAGTACTTGTCTAAAGGGAAATTGGAGTTAAGAAAGAGGAATTATCAAGAGATAATTGTTTTTGTATTGCAATTTTGTTATGTTTTTGTACCATCAAATGAAGAATACCCGTCCTGAATCGATTCCTTCACTGATTGATTGTAACATTTCTCCCATCTAGAATAATAACCAAAAAGGCATTTATTCATGATTATTTCAAGTTTTACAGCCTTTTTAGCAGATTTTCTTAAGACTAATCAAACATCGTTACTTGATCGTGAAATCTTGTGGATCATAACGAGGTGATAGAATACTGAATTCTTTCTCACAGAACACGAAAACTAATCCTCTTGAGCTACTCGTAGCGACTGTCAAGATATCTCCGTGGAACTGCCTCACTGTCTAGAGAAGAAAAAGAAATGAATTGGTCAACACAAGGCGATCTTAAATGGGAATGCAAATCATGATCTCCAAGATCTTGAATTGAAAACTTGTGAATCCCGAACAATTTAAATACTCTTCTAACATTTTAATCTCTCTCCTCCTTTCTTTTTCTTTAATCTTATGTTACTTATAGTTATTCGAGAAGCTCTGATGTAAAGAAGATGACTTTTTCTGTGGAGAACTAAATGAGATAGCTCAACCTATCGTATGTGAGAATCTTCACTCGAGAATATCGATTGCTCGTTTTAATTTGTTTCTGCTCTTGCAATCCGCTGTTGGGCTACTGTCCATTTGTGAGGTTCATTGTCTTCATCGCAATTACAGAGGATATCCCTTATTAAATCTAATCTAATTTCCTCTTTTGTTATTCAATTAATTACCCAGATAACACATACACACACATTTATATGCAGAATGTGAGAGAATCAAACCTTCATGTATTTTAAAGTATATCCCCCTCAGGTTTTTCATAAATAAAATCTCATCAAACACTCTCTCTCTCTCTCTCTGATTAGCAAAGAAAAAGAATAGATTAAAATAATATTTTGATCAGTTTTAAAGTAATTCCGCTTGGATATTAACAGACATACAACAATCTGATAATAATCCCTCTATTTCATTGAAAATAATAAAAAAATGAATGCTTGATTATTTGACAATAGCAAAAATAAATTACTAATAAGATTCTGGCCGGTGGGTTTGGGGGCGTTAATTTGAAAAATCATTCATTATAAAAGGCCCCAACAAGGCTAAATTCACTGAGAAAAATGAAGGAAATGTCTCAAGAGGAGGTCTTTTCTGGGATACCAATGCATGAAAAGCATAAAAGGGTATCTTCACAGCTATTATTTGCTTCTAAATTACAAATAAATACATATATTTCTCTTCTATTCATTTAATTAATGGTCTAAATGATAATCCCCCTCAGGTTTTTCATAAATAAAATCTCTCTCTATCTGATTAGCAAAGAAGAAGAATATACTAAGACCATTTCTTGATCAGTTTTAAAGTAATTCTGCTTGGATATTAACAGATATACAATACTCTTATTCGAATCTCTCTATTTCATGGAAACATCATAAATAAATGCTTGATTTTTGACAATAACATAAACAAATTACCAAAAATATTCTGGTCGGTGGGTTTGGTTGGGGTTGCTAATTTGGAAATCATTAGTTTTGAAAAGCCCCAATAAGGCTAAAATCATTGAAAAAAAACAATGGAAATATCGCAGGGGAGGTAAATAATATCTCCTTTCTTGTGGATACCAATGCATGAAAAGCGTAAAAGGATGCCTTCACAGATATTACCAGTTGCTACATTAAGAGTAAGTAGATATTTGCCTCTTCTATTCATTTAATCGATGGGATCATGTTAAAATCAATGCAATTCAAAGTTTATTTAGATGGGAGAAGATAATGTATGTTGGCAGAGTATCTTTGAGTGGGATATTTAATTTCCCGTTAAATTTCGTTTAGTTCGTGGGGAGGGGCGGAGTACGATCATCTGATATTCAGACGAGCAGAATAAGAGCAAAGATAAAATATCCACTTGGCGCACACCCAGTTATCCTACTGATTCTTTGGATTTGTTAGTTCTCTTTTGTTCCTGTTGGGTTTTGTCTTTGTTGGTATGATGGAATCTTATCGAGATGGTGAAGACGAACATGCTGGTGCCTACGATGATTGTTCATTTAAAGAGTACAAAACGTTAATGAATAATGCAAAAGAGTGTCTGAGAGCTGAAAAGAGATAAAATCTTAATAGCTCAACTATCAGACTCTCGAGATTAAAGCAATATCTGCAACTACACAAACGGATTTCTACTAATGGAGGGGATAATGCTGCTTAGCATCGTTCTTATGATAGCAGCACCTTTTGCAATAACGACTAACAGCATTCAAATCGATTCGTTTATGACTTCAGTTCAATCAACCATTCAAATGATATAACAAACAGTGCTACAGGTGCTTAATAAGATAACGAGAATTAACAATAGCAAGAGTTATAATAACAATAATACTACCTACCAGAATAAGACAATGGATTCCCTTGGAAATGTCCAATCTACGAGGAAAATGAAGAAGAAGATATCTGGGATTCACCCGATTTACTGACATCAGATGGTTGCTATGATAAAGATGACCAACCTAGGGATTAACACTCTACGATTGCTGGATCTTCTCCCCTGTAGGAGAATCATTTGATGTCGGAAAATCTAAATAATTATAATAATAACAATAGGTATCTATTCAAGGAGAATGCCTATGATGATATGTATCTTCCTCAAGAAAAAGAAACAAAAATTATGAATAGTCTTGAAAATATTGTCATTTTGAATCGAACTAACAGCAATCCTCAATAAACAAAGAACGAGAACACCACAATTAGCTAGAATAGCTTAAAGTAACTCCAATCATCATCGCAGCAGTTGCTAAAAATGCAATAATCTTCATCGTAAAGTCAACAGGGAACACTGTATGACAATGCTAACCATTTGTTTAGCTAAAAGAAAATTAAAAATAAAGAAAATATCAGGTACAATTCTAACGAAAATGATAATTATTACAAAAGCCTCACTATCATTAACAACAACAGTATTCCCTCAGTCAAACAAGTACAGTAGTAGTAGTCCTTTTAGCAGGATAAACGATCTTCTTTCCCTCTCTAGCAGTCTTACAATTAACACAATTTAACTTCTCTTGTGCATCTCCCCAATCTTCCAACTATTCCTCTTTCTTAGAAAAACCCTTTTCCTCCTTTATTTTACCCTTAAAACCATCATTCAGAAACCATTTTTCTCAAGGATTTTGCTTTTTCACTATCTAACAAAATTGGTCACGGTTCTTTCGCTAGTGTCTACTTAGGCCATCGCAGAACTGACCCTTCCTAAGAAATCGCTGTGAAAGTTATCGATCTGTCAAAGCAAGGTGCTAGGTTAAAGGAAGAAATATCAATATCCCGAAAAATAGCTGGATGCCCACATATTCTTAAACTTTTGGATTACCACATTGAGAAATACTCCAATCGAGGATATTTATTCTTAGAATACTGTAAATATGGTAGTATTGCGAGTTAAATCTAGAATATCAGTAGGAAATAAGCGATTGTGATGTTTAGAGAGATAATTATTGGGATGAAGGGATTATTTTAGCATTCAGTTATTCACAGAGATTTAAAATTAGAGAATATTCTACTGGATTGTAAAGGGTCTGTGAGAATATCTGATTTTGGGCTTTCAAAGTAGTTTAGCTAAGATTTACTAGATGTGAATAGTGTAAGATGTGGTACACCTTCGACTATGGCACCTGAGATATTCTTCGCGAAATAAAATTACCCCAAATATGATCACAAAGTAACAGAATTAAAAATCATTATATTTTTGCCTAATTTTTGCATCTTTTTTATTATGTTTTTTGATGATTAATTAATAGTGTGATGTCTGGTCATTGGGAGTTATCCTTCATGAGATTTTCTACAAGACTCACCCATTTGGAATGGACAAAGAGAAGCTAAGAAGAGTTGATCGCGTTGTAGTTGCAGACCCATGTGACATTGTGGAGAATTTTTTGAAGAGATCTTTAGTTAAAAATCCATAAGATAGGATTGCATTGGAGGAAGTGTTCAGGCATCCTATTTGTACTTGTGATATTCGAGAGTTTAATTGGATGTAAGATTCTTGGGAAGCGAAGGAAGGAGAAGAAAAGGAAGAAATATGGAATTGGAAAAATGGTAAAAGAAAAGAATATTTTTAAAATGGGATAATGCAGATATAAAAAGATAAAGAAGAATAAGAAACGATGAGTTATGGGGAAACTATTGTTTTAAATGATGAGAATGAGGACAACAGTGGCGTTAGGAAAGATGATAACGGCAATGATATCAGTAAAGATATGCTGTTTTCAAATAAAAGCAGACTAAGAAACACTGAAGAAACCACTGTAGTTAAGGAATAGAATGCAAAGACATCTAAAGGAATGGATTATCTAAAAGCTAAGAATAAAGTTTTTAGTAAATAATCCAGGAACAAAATTATGCTAATTTTAGGTTTCCTTGGATTATTTTTGTTCTTATGTTTTTCATTATTAAGCTGAAGCATCAAAAAGAAGGAGATTAATGTTTGACAGTCAGATAGATGAACTTGAATTTTTTTGTAAGATTTTTTTCAAAATAAAATAATTAATTATGTGTACTTACTTATACAAATCAACTACTAGCAAATTCAAATTATGCTGAATATTCTTTTGAGCTTGGTAAAATAAGCAACAGTCGTTTTCATGTTAAAATTGCTTTATTTTAATTCTTTTTTTTAATTTTCCTTGATAAATCGCTAGACTATCCTTATTTGAGCTTCTATTGATAATTAATAGAATCTTAAAGAACTTTGAAAATTGTTCTTATAACGCGGTTTATCAAACGATATTCTAGAAATGATTTGATTTGTTTTCTCATTAAGAAGCTGTGGAATCCCCAGGGAGGGAAAAAACAAGAGAACTAAATATATTTTTTATATTAAACTTCTAAATTGTTTAAAAATCCAGCCAAACTAACACATAACCTCTTAACTACTTCTGGCTACAAAAAAACATGGATTTAGAAGAAGACAAATAAAAGGCAGAAGAGTTTAAATCTCAAGGAAATGATCATTTCAAGAAAAAAGAGTATCCATAAGCTGTAGAAGCATACACAACTGCGATATGTAAAATGATCAAAATTTGAATTAATTATAACAAAAGTTTCATTTCATTTTCTGTTTTTTGAAATCATCTTAAAAGCATATGGTCCTAAAGAGGCTAGTTATTATGGTAACAGAGCAGCATGCTACTTAGCTATGGAGAAATATCAGCTTTGCTTGAATGACTGCAATAAAGCACTTGACTTAGATGAGAACTTCACGAAAGTGCTCAGAAGAAAAGCGCTATGCTAAATCTAGTTACTGCAATTCGATGATGCACTCCATAACATCCACAAGGGAATAAAAATCGACCCGAAAGATGAAAATCTTCAGAAAGATCTGAGAGATTGCAATAGGGTAAATTAGATTTTAAAATACAATCAAGGAGAAGATTGAAGAATAATTATCATTTTTGTCTAATATTTATCTCCCTTTTCTTCCCTTTTTTGTTCAGCTGAAGTTGCAATACGAGAGAATGCTTGCAGACTTTTAAGCAAACCGTTTTGCTGATGCATTACTCGAAATCAACTAAATCACTCAGCACATCGCTAAAAACCCTACAATGCATGTTCATAAGATTCTCGCCCTTGCTATGAGAGGTTCCAAAGATCAAGCCCGATCACTCTTGGTGCTCTACCAAAACGTCGAAGAAGTCAAGAAAGATTTACATTATCTACAAGGAATCTGTGAACTCTACGATGGAAACACGTAACAAAAATTGTTAACTTTGGAAATGGGAAAAAACAAATAACTAATGAACTTTTTGTTATTCTTGAAGTGAAAAGGCGAAGATATTATTCAGATAAGGTATGACTCTCGACCCTGATAGCAAGAAATGTAGAGAAGCACTGAAAAAAGCATAAAAAGTTGAAGAACTCAAGGAAAAAGGAAATTAAGCTATTAAAGAGAGTAACTTCGATGAATCCATCAAAATCTACGATGAAGCGTTACTCGTTGATCCCCACAACAAGAAACTAAACTCAGTGATACTTTCTAATAGAGCCCTCGCGTATGTCAAGAAGAAAGAATACAAAAGAGCCATGGAAGATGTAAATCTATCTATTGAGTTTAATGAATAGTACTTCAGAGCTTATCTGCGTAGAGCTGATATCAAAATGAAATTAGGTGAGTTCGATGGTGCTGTCGCTGATTATAATAGAGTCAAAGAGTTAGATCCTTCGTAGAGTGTAGATTAATTGATCAAAGAAGCGAAAATTTAAGCTAAATAAGCAAAAAAGAAAGACTACTATAAGATATTAGGTGTTGAGAGAGATGCCTCGGATAAGGATATTACTAAAGCTTATCGAAAGTTAGCGTTGAAATGGCATCCGGATAAAAATATGGATAAAAAGGTAAAATAAAAGGAAACAATTAGACTAAATGATTGAGAGTTTTTATGGATTATTTTGTTATTTAAGTTGTGGTAATTAATTTTTTAAATTTTGAATTGAATTTCCAAAAATTAGGAAGAGGCTGATAAGGTATTCCGTGATATTAATGAGGCTTATCAAGTACTTAGTGATCCTAAGAAGAAGCAAATGTTCGACTAAGGTGTAGATCCAAATGATTAGGAAAGTGGTGGAATGCACGCAGGTAATTCAAAAACAAAACATTAAAAATAACTAGGGATTTTTTGTTTTTTAAACTGACGTTTTGTTTGCTTAGACTTCAATCCAAATGACATCTTTTCAATGTTCTTCGGCGGCGGTGGTGGCGGCGGTTTTGAATAGGGTGGATTCCCAGGTGGCGGTGGTGGTGGCAGACAAGGCTTTACATTTAGATATGGCTGATAAATAAATATCACTTGTTTCTGTGTGGGTTATTTGACTATTTGTAGTTAAAATATTGAAGATTTTAAAAGTTTTAACGAAAGTAATAAATAAAACAACCAAGAACGGGAGAAAAAGGAAGGGAGGGCAAACATAAAAGCGAAAAACAAATCAAATTCTCAAAATGAAAAAACAAAACAAAAGCCTGTCTGATATTCACTTTATTTGAATGATTCTCTGTGGAACGACTGCAACTCAGGTCGACTTTGGTTTTTGTTTTAAGAACTGATTAGAAAGAATCAGGGAAATTAATCTTCTTGGGGTGTAACAAATAAGGTTAGGTAATTAAAGATCAGCTAAGTAGGGATCGCAGTGGTGCTAATAAAGAGAGAGAGAAATCACTTGAGAAGATAACACACACACGCACACACACACACCAACTTGAAACCTAACTAACCCTATTTGTTTTGTATTCCCCCGGTTGAATTTCTATGGACTTTCTAAGAAAAATTGTCTCTGGCCCGAAGAAGAGATTCAAAGAAGATGGGTACAATCTCGATCTCACTTATGTGTGTCCTCGCCTTATCGCTATGTCCTTCCCAGCATCAGGAATTGAAACCCTCTACAGGAATAATATCGACAATGTAAGGGGGATTTTATTATAAAAAAATGAACAACCACATTAAAATGTTTAAATATGAATTATCTATCAATATTTCCAATCTATTTCTCACAATAAACTATTAAAAACGCAGGTATCTTCGATGATCAAGAAGAAACATGGAAGAGATTACTTGATTATCAATCTCTCTGGTCGGAAATATGATTACTCAAAATTTGAGGACAAAGTACTTGATTACGAATGGGAAGATCACCATTCACCTCCAATCAATACTCTCTTCCTTATTTGCTCTAAGATACATCAATTCCTTAAATGTAATAAGATAAATAGGCAAAAATACAAAGAAGAAGGGTTTCTTAGTGAACTTATTTGTTTGTTTTTTTCTTAGTGAAAACAGAAAATGTAGCAATAATTCATTGTTTAGCTGGGAAAGGAAGAACAGGTACAATTATTTGCTGTTATATGATGTATTCTGGGAGATTCACGACTCCTCAAGAAGCATTGATGTATTATGGTAAAAAAAGGTAAGAAATTAGCATCAAATTTTTGTTTAAAAGTTTGCTTTTTCCATTGTCTTTCGCTGAATTTTTATGATTATTTATAATTCATTTAAATATCTTTCTTCCTCTTAACCCCTCTAGGTTCTTGAAGGAAGGTTTAGGTGTGAATTAGCCTTGCTAGATTAGATATGTGTATTACTTCCACTAGATCTTAACTGAACGCAACATATATCCTACTTTGAAATACATAAAATCTGTAGAAATCATCGGAAAACCAAAAATCAGCGATGATGGATGTCGCCCATTCATAGAACTAGTCAGCGTCCATACCAAGCAAAAGCTGTTTAGCACGGTCAAGAGCCACTCTGAATAACCTAAATTCACAGAAGGAGACAAATTCAAGATCGTTTTTGAGAATCCAAAACCGATTTCTGGTGATATTCTGCTAAGAATGAAAAATAATGGAGCAATTTCCAATAAACATATGTTCAGAATTTCCTTTAACACTGCCTTCATCAAACCAGATAAGTAGATTAAGGGGAATTATTAGGGGGAAGGGGTTTAAAAAGAAAGATTTGATGTCTGAGTTTATTTTTATGATATTTTGCTTTGGGGTGATAGCATGTTGGAATTCACTAAGCCAGAGTTATCTCCAAGCTAAATTCTCAAAGACTCCCGGATTCCTAGAGAATTAGTAATCAAAATTAACTTCGGAGACAGTTGCAAGTGTAATTGTTATACCCCATTCGATAAGAAATGTTCTGCTTGTGAGATTGAGCTCGAAAAAGAGTTTGTAGCATGGAAATCAATCTATGCTATTCTTGCAGTAAATTTTTTTAAATATTCAAGTGAATTTTGATAAACTAGTTCTCTTTTCTTACCTTTTATTCCTGAATTTGAAGAAATATTAACGCCTCAGCGAGTTAGAGAGTAATGCCTTGTTGTTTGGGAATGAAATCGATGATGTTAATGAGATCCTCAAATAACAAAGGAAAACATATGGTAAGGAACTTATTTACACATAATAATAGCTCTTGGAGGGTATTGCATCGCATGATTTTGATATTTTTGGTTTGATTAGTTCAAGCACAAGAAGCGCTAGGTTAGAATATCGATGATGGTTGGGAAAAAATGAGCAATTAGTGTATCTTAGAGTTTTTTCAAAGTAACGAAGGAAATAATAACAATAATAAAAGTAATTCCAGCTCAGATGACGATGATGAAGAAATAAACAAGTAGTAGGGATAACAAGATAAGGAAAAAGTAGAGTAGTAGTAGATATCTGAAGAAAGATAATTAATAGGTTAAGGATCTATGCGACTTCGTAGTGGTACTGAAGCTACTTATTAGAATGAAGAGCATAAGGATATCTTCAACCAAGCTTCAAGGAAGAGATCTATGATGAATCCAAACATCTACGATGGGATTGTTAAATCGTAAGAGCTGTATGCCTAACAGAAACTACAGATAAAACTAGGAAAAGGAAAAGAAATAAATATTGATGGAAAAGGAAATAGTTTATAGGTGTAGAATAACTAATATGTACGAAGTAGAAGCTAGTGTCTCGATGGAATTCAGGTTGACGAAGAAAAATGTGAAAAAGAAGAAGAAAATAAGGGGAAGGAATATGATTTTTAGGACAATATTATTAATGAAGACATAAGAAGAAGACAAAACTGTCTGGGGGTATCACAAAAAGATGATTCGCCTGGATATTTCTCAAGTTCTTCAGATTCACATGAGATAATTACTGAATCACTACCAGATAAGGAAGAAGAAAAGTCTAAATGCTAATGATAAATAACTTAGGAAGCTTGGGGGAAAGCACTATTATATAAAATTTTGAAGTTGAATAAAATCCCTTTTTTTGCAATTATTTTTTGTTTTGTTTTTTGTAAAGGTTTTTCGTTTTTGTACAATTAATTTATAAGTGTTTTAGGAAAGGCCTTAAGAATATCTAATGTTTGGGATCTTATATTAAAATACTTGTATTGGGGGTGATTGCTTGGATGTTAATAATGTTGAAGAATTTAAACTCAAGGTTTCCTTTTTCAAAAAACTCATAGACACACGGAGATTGATAGATAAGATACACAAGCAAAATAAAACACCCAATCATCCCCATTTAGATTCTCGATTCTGCAGCTTCACTCAGGCGATCGCATGGGAGATCTTATGTCTTCAATCAAGGACTTCGAGATCACCTAATGCCCAATCTTCGTACTCTTTATTTGGGAGATATCTGCGAATGATGAAGGGGATCTTCTTCTGTACGAATTCTTTCTCTGCGATTGCAATAGGATCGTAGTCCTCTATTTAAGTCCAAATGAAAACAGTTAATTTGTTGCCAATTTTATGAGTGGATAGGCTAGAAAAAACTTATTATTTCAAAAGATATTGCCTTTTCCATACCCAAAAAGAAATATTATTTTCATTTTCTCGCATTATTTGTCATACTATCATCAGTTTCAACGTAGATAGGTGAATTTTGAGCAATTTAGAGTGCACGTGTTCCAATAATTCGAGCTTTTTCGTATTTTGTGAGGAATGGAGGAGTGACTCTTGAATTCAATGCAGCGTTGCCTCCTTCTGAGGGTTGAATATTTTACATGATTTGAATAGTCGCATCTTCAGCATATTCTTTGTCGTCATCTGAGTTAACAGCACTTTCTTCTGAATCACTTTCGTCACTTTCATTATCTTCATCAGAATCACCAGATCTTGATGAAATATCGTCTTTATCCTCATCATTTTCCACATCTTCTTCAACATTGTCGTCGTCGTAGTTTTCGGCATCTTCATATTAGCCACCACCATCGGAGTTGTCGTTCTCGTAATCGCTCATGTTTTTATAAAGACTCTAGTTATAATCAATCGGTGGGATATTTGTTTTGAAAAAGAAGAAACAATGTAAATTTTTATTAATTATTATTTCGATATTTGCTTGTGTTGTTTAAATAGATTTTGATTTTTACTTTTCCTGTCTAGAAATTTGATTTAATATTTTCACTACGCACACAAACTCAAACATACAGGCTAAAAGAATCAAGAGAATATCTCTCGCATCCCGCCTCTTTTTATCTTTCAAAACAGACTACAAAAAATAAGATTTTCATTTTAGTTCAAATCATTTTTCTGTTTGAACTCATTTTATGGTGATTAGGATGTCCTGAAGGATACCATCAAATGGTTAATAAATATTTATTGTTGATTATGTGTCATAATAAGCAAAATTAAAGGAATTAGGTATTAAAACTAAAGAATGATTACAAAATGATTAAAAATAGTCTGATTTCTTGAATTTAAAAATTAATAGTATTACAAATTATTCTTTCATTGACCTTTTATCATTAGTCCAGACTTTTTTAAGATCCTCTTTCCACTTTAAGAGGTTAAAAGGATTTTGATTATGATTTCTGTTAAGCTGAGATGAGTATTGTTGACTAATTGGGGAGAAAAGCCATCCTTAATAATTAATTTATCAAAAATTTTTGCTGGCTACTGAATCAAAGAAACCTTACGAGAATTTAATTCAGACAATAAGTGTCCACCACGAGGATAATATCATCAAGAGAAAACCTTCTTTTCTTACAAAGAGTGTTGGGGAGATCTTAAACAATTCCTCTTATCAGAAGAAGATCGAGTGGATATCTGAGAAATCAAGAAAAGTTTTTAACATGAATCCTTCTGAGTAGAATTTCAATACCAAGGATGTCTCTTCCCGGA